>Ga0209125_1002931_pt1 | contig 12361 bp, 12 predicted proteins | sample BarGraIncub1131A_FD_184503 | JGI IMG/M metagenome (GOLD analysis project Ga0209125, IMG submission 184503) | Arctic peat soil microbial communities from Barrow, Alaska - Barrow Graham LP Incubations 11-31A (SPAdes) (version 2) | ecosystem: Environmental > Terrestrial > Soil > Wetlands > Peat... | reverse complement strand
CTCAGAATCACTGGCGATCTCGTGGTGTCCGCTGGACAGTCGGCGCATCTGCGAACAGGACACTCTAGCCCCTTTCGCGGGCACCTATTTGCCCGTCCATTCGCCCCTCTGGCCAGCAGTCCATCTGAGCGTTGCTGTGCTTGGGGATGAAACACCGCTCAATAACACCCTCGAGCGCATTTTGAGCCCCAAGGACTATCCGCCGCTTCGAATCAGCGAAATTCAGGCGGTTCCCCCTTCCGGTAGTCCGGAATGGATTGAAATTGCAAATCAAAGTGATCAGAGCATCCCTATCTCGGCGATCTCCATTTGCAAGCCCATGGCTGAACTCGATAGCACAGCTCAACTCGCTCCAGGACAACATCTAGTTGTGACCGATTCTAAAATTGACCTGCTAGCGCAGCACCCGAGTCTCACACTTTCCACAGTGCTGGAATCAGCTCATTCCCTGTCTCTGAATAACACAGCAGACACAATCAGGATATGCCTGTTCGGACAGCCTATTGATTCCATTTCATGGCAAAAATCACCGGATAGCCATACACAGAAATCTCCTGGATGGGAGTCAGCTCATCCATCCACGTCCGCGATACCTGTGCTCGGCTCCCGGTTCGTCACTCACGGAGATAGATGCCCCTTGCGCGTTTCGTTACCAGACAGTGGTACACCTTGGGAACTTGAACTCTTCACACCGGAAGGATTGCTTCTCTGGCGGCGCTCCCTGCTCCCCAGTGGCTTATTTTCTTCAGTAATTCCCTCATCTACCCCGCTTGGACCTGCATTGTTCATTATGAAACCAGCAAACGGCAAGATCGTAAAAAAATCGATCCTCATCGTTCCTTAAGGAGGACGCGGGTGAAGTTATTCATAACTCTGATCATCGTATTGGCTTGTTCCCCTTGGGCGTGGATGCTTCAAGGTGACCAAGCAGGTCGGCTGGGCAGTGGCCAACTGATGCGCGCACAGGCCTCACCTTGGGTACTTACCGTTGGAGGAAGCGATCTATATAGTGAACCCAATAGTCATGTTGTATTCGGACAAATGGCGCATCAACGAACAAGCTGGGGAGCTCGGGCTGGATTCAGCGAGCAACGCATTGACACAATGTACCAAAGCGTCATCTGGGCAATTGAGGGTGACTTGAACTATGGAAAACTGTTCGCATGGACTCGGCACGAACAGCGGTTTCATCATTTACCAGGCTCTGCCAGTTTCTGGACACCCGAGTCACGCGCAGCCCTCGGCATCCACGCAAGCCCCGCTCTCCTTCTCGCAATTGGAGTTCGTCAAGAGAATCATTGTCAATTGCTTGATTTAGGTATAGAATGGAAGATAGGGCACGTTGCACAAATGGATTTTAATTTGACTAGAAATACCACATTCAATCCTTGGGAATTTACGCTAGGGCAGCGCGTCTCTATTTCCAGAGGAACAGCCTTGGATCTTGGGTTCGGTTACCCATCCCGGCGCATCTCTTGTGGTCTTTTCTGGTCGGCAAAAACACTTACCTTCGATGTTGCGCAAACCTATCTTGCACACCTTCCACCCACTAGCACGGGATCCTGCAGCTGGTCAATTGGAGAAAGCAAACCTTGATTGAGTTGAATGTAAATGAGCTTCGCCCAGACCAAGCATTGGCGCGAACAGTCTACCGCCCAAGTGGAGATGTTCTGCTTACTGTTGGATTTAAACTCACCGAAGAAGTGATTGCCCACCTTTCAGAAATTGGGCAAAGTCTGTTCTGGATCCAGGAACCAGGTCTTGAGCATATCATCCCCGAAGAAATCATGCCCGATTTCCTCCTCGGTCCGGCAGCAGAGGAGCTTCGAGCTAATGCGGAACATTTCCGCCGCGTCGCTAAAGTACCCGATAATTTCGACACAAAAATGGTGCGCCCCAAGGAACTGGTCTGTGAACCCTCCCGCTTCTCCGGAAGCCTAAATTCTTCGCGCCTGATCAAAATAGCCCGCGGACTTGCCAAAGAGTTCCGCAGAAGCAAACCTCCCTTTCTTCTTCACTTTACCACCCCTCGTTCAGTCGCAAACTACCCGTTCCAGCATGCCGTCGACACCGCAATTGTGGCAGCCGCAATCGGCCGCATTTTCCAATTTGACGAAGATGATATTGAAAACCTGGTGCTGGGAACGATGCTCATGGACATCGGCATGCAGTTGCTCCCGCTGAATTTAACCAACAAGTCTGATCGGATGAGTTTTGCGGAGTTTTCGGCAATCAAAGAGCACCCTATGTTTGGGTTTGAGATTCTGCGCAATGATTCGCAAATTCCGCTCATTTGCGCCCATATTGCCTTTCAGCACCATGAGCGCCAAGATGGTGGAGGATATCCTCGCCGGCTCATCGGTCGCAATGCCTCACCCCAAAAAAGTGAACTGAACGACAAGCGCTATATTCACCGCTTTGCTGAAATCGTGTCCGTTGCGGATGAATACATGATGCTTGCCCACGCCAAACCCTTCCAGCCCCAAAAGTCCCCTCTGGATGCCATCAAATTTTTGCTTCGCTCAGCAGGAACGCAGCTCAATAGTGCGATCATTGATACCTTGATCCCTATGATTCCGGTCTTCTCGGTCGGCAACCGGGTACAGGTCATCGCCTCTTCAAAGCATTCCCTGCTCGGAGCCACCGCCGTCATTTCCAAGACGAATCCAGAGCGGCAGGACCGGCCGGAAATTACCCTAATTTATGATGCAAAAGGCAACTGGATTGAACATGAGGTATACCACCTGGCCCAACATCCAGGGATTGCGATCCAACAGATCTAGCCTTCGCTGAAATAGAGTTGTTTGTCCTGGATGTATTCCCAAACGCCTTGAGGCAAGAATCGTCTCGATTGAGGATCAGACCAGAGCCGATCCCGCAAATTTCTACTCGCCACTTCTCCTGGCGGTACTAAATCAGTTCCAGTGACCTGCTCCTTAAACAGCAAGGGAGGAAGAAACCCATTCGCAATAAAATCTTTTTCGACGTCCCAGGAAAACCCAGTGCGCGGATAGACGAGAAGCGTAAATTCGGAAAGGAGCAAACCGCCATTGGGATTCGAGCCATTGTATTCTTCGGGATCGCGCCAACTAGGAATTCCTTTGACACTATCGGCGCCAACCAGCAGGAAGAACCGATGCTCAGGGTACCGATTTTTCAAGCGCTTGAGTAAATGGTAAGTACCACGAAAAGCACCAAATCCGACTTCCACATCACTGGCAATAATCGACCCTGCGTAGCTTTTCAAGGCAATGTCCAACATCGCTAAACGATGATAGGCTGCAGTTTGGGGTGACTTGTCCCACCGATCCGGCGAAGGAACCATCCAAACCTGATCGACAAAACCGAAACGCAACGAGTCGGCGGCCATCCGTACATGGTCACAGTGAACCGGATCAAAAGCACCGCCTAGAATTGCAATTCGCATAATGGCAAAGATAGCCAATATCACCGAACGAAGCCATGCGAACCAACCGCGCCCAAAGGCAATGTTTTACTCGATTCAATTGGCATAGTACCTAAGAGCAAGCAAGTGAGCGAAGCAAGGCTTGCCGATCCAACGCAAAGGCAATGTGTTACTCGATTCAATTGGCATAGTACCTAAGAGCATGCAAGCGAGCGAAGCAAGGCTTGCCTATTGCGCGCTACAACGCAGATTTAACAACACCTCAATCCCAAGCGTGTATTCAAGCCGCCGACGGAGGGGGCCTGGGTGAGGACGATGATGGATCGGGGAGCGAGCCAAAGATTGGTAAGGGATCTGACCCGACAGCGTAGCACCGCTACGCCGAGGGACAGAGAACGCAACCAAGCGCAGGCGCAGCCCCTGAGCCGTCGCCGGACTCACCCAGGCCGCCGTAGAAAAGAAATGACCCCCGCCGATTTTCAAATGCTCGAAGCTCTACTGTTTCACGTTAGCGCTCCCCTTCAAGCTGGTCTTTTCCGGGCGAACCGGATATAAACGTGCAAAAAGGAGGTAGACGCATTCGAACACTAATTACAGATCGAGCCTTTGATTGGCAGGGGCCATCTATTAGAATATACACTATTCAAATCAGCGAGTTTCAAAGGGTACTCCAAATTGGAGCAACACCAATAAGCCCCTGATCTTATTGTGGAGAAAGAAACGCTCTTGCTGCTTCGAGAGGATCCTCTGGAGAACTCAAATGCAATTTCGATGCCTGAATTCCTTCCACTTCGGAGGCAAGTCTTTCGACGAGACGCTCTGCGGTCTCCGTCCCACGTTCATGATTGCGTTCGAGCTCCGAAATCCGGTTACGAGCTGCAAAAAGCTCCGCAGCAATCTCCATGGCCATCAACGTCAGCTGCTTGCGAGGATCCGCGCGAAGTGAAGGAGTCAAATGATCCTCCATCTTCTCTTCAATATACTTGATGATCGCCTGCAATTCTTCAGGACTCAGATCCGTCTGGATCTGAAACCGTTCACCACCTATAGTGACGCGGGTGGGCTGTAAATTGAGGTTCGTTATCATCCAAAATCCCGCAGTTCAGTTCAATCAGTTCTGATGGAACCCAAACATATCGGCTGGACTTCCAAATGCTTTGTCTTCCTGGAATGGCTGTGAATCTGAAAATTCATCTTCGTCAGTAGAGCCGACCTGGACATTAAGCTCGAGTTCGAGCGAAGCCATCACCTCTTCGAGACGGCCTGCAGCTGCCTGGATCTTGTCTTCCTTCTCGCGCAGGGAGTCTTGAAGTCGGTTGAGTTCCACGACTCGCTGTTCGACTTCACCGCGGACCGAGGCAATTTCCTGGTCTTTACGGGAGAGTTCCTGGGCTAGATTTTGAGCTTCATCCTGCTTCACGTCCAGTTCCGCCTGCAGACGCTCCTGTTCGGAACGTGTTGTTGCGAGCTGGCCTTCAACCAGACGAAGCTGATTATCTAAGCCAAGTGAGTGTTCTTGATAGCGCAAGTTCTCGGAGCGAAGCGTACGGATGGTCGCTAATGCTTTTTCGATTTTCAGGGTCAATAGGTCGAGTGTTTCAAGATTCATAAGATTCCTTCGTGCTTGAGGAAAAGATAACTATATCCATCGAGCAAGGAAATCCATTTGCTCCAATTCATCTGCATATCCCCCAGAAAACTGCGAATTAAAATTTGGGGCTGCAGCAGAACAGGGTGTACCCGACAGTGCACAAACATATTTTGAATCACAAAGCACTGCAGGTAACCTCCACTTTCTGCTGGCAGACGATTTTGGGTTACGAACATCGTCACTGATATTGCTACAGGATTGTCATCCTCATCGCAGATGGGGATCGCTGTAACCTGTTGATGTATATAGTTGCAAGTTGCGGTGATCCCCGCTCCGCGAGGATGACATATCAGTCATATTCTAGCAAATGTATGTCGCATAATTTACGACGATGTTAGTAAGTTAATCGAGTCATTCCAATAAAAAACACCGAACCCATTTTTGGATCCGGTGCAAATTCCAATATGTGGACTTGAATGTTATTCTGCTGTCATCGGCTGAAGGCAGATTGGGTTCACATGACCCTTTTTATCTTTACCGATGGCCTGTTTGGCAAGATCGGCAACAGTTGTACCATTGAGTACGCCCTCAATTGCGCTATGCAAATTTTCCATTACGACATGGTAGGCGCAGGTAAGCTGAGGCTTATTTTCGCCATCGACGCAATAGGCTGGTGCGGGAGCGCCTTGAATTGCCGTGACTACATGTAAAAGCGTTATTTCGTTCAACGGCCGTGCCAAGAGCAGACCGCCCTGGGCACCGCGATTGGAACGGACGATGCGAGCTCTAGTAAGGGCTGCAGTCACTTTCGCAAGGTAGGTCTGGGATCCACCAATCCGCCCATGTAATTCCACCAAAGGGATCACACGCTTGGGATCTTGTTGGGATAGATCCAGAAGAATTCGAATCGCAGTTTCAGTTGTTCTCGTAATCATACCCCAAAAACTACAAAAAAACAGGGATACTTTCCGTATCCCTGTCAATATTTGTCATTCATTTTCAGTAAATCGGAATCAACGCAAAACGATCGTTCCATCTAAAGCAAGTCGCTCGCGCAGTTTATCGTGCGCCTTGTTCACTTCTTCATCGGTCAAGGTCCGGTCTTCTGCCTGATAGGTGAATTGATACAGCAGGTTCTTACGCCCCTCTGCGAGCTTTTCACCTTGATAAATACTTTTCAATTGCAAATCGGCCAAATTCTTTACCTGGATGCTCTTGATGCGCGCAAGAACATCCGCATGGGTCATGCGCACGTCCACTTCTAGGGAAATATCGCGTGTGGTGTGAACCTGACGACTGAACATACGGAACTTAGGAGCGCGTTCCACAGTTGCAAGAACCGTTTGCAAATCAAGTTCAAATAGCACAACAGGCATCGAAATGTCAAAAGCCGCTAACACACCTGGATGAACCTCTCCACAAAAGCCTAGCCGCTTTCCTGCAACCAGAACTTCCGCTTGACGGTAAGGATGCAAAAAGCGCTCAGCTTGTGGTGGAACACGAAATTCCAAGGCGATCCGCAAGCGCTTGCCCAAGGCTTCCAGCACTCCTTTCAGATCAGCAAAGGTGACAAGGGAGACTTTGTCCTGCAAAGCCATACGATTGGCGTGCCCAGCAAGCACTACAGTCAACAATGGCACTTCATCAAACCCAGGGTCACGGTCGGTGCGACGCTCGGGAACAGGAAAGAATGCCTTCGCCACTTCAAACAGGCGGACAGATCCGGGACGGTTTTTTTCATTGTCCGCAACGTTCTTGAGAAGCCCGGGAATTAAGGAAACCGGAAGCACACCCAGATCATCAGAGAGTGGGTTCAACAGCGGGGCAGGCTGTGTGCGGCGGTCTTCAGCGTTCTCGTCGCCGAAGACCGCCTTCACGAGTGCTTTGGAACTGAAACGCAACGAAAGGCACTCGTGCAGGCCCATGTCCGCCAGGACATGCCGCACCTTACGCGACAATGCTTCCAGAGGCGACAGCTCATTGACTTCGACAGGGAATTTGGGGAGATCGTAAGTAATATTGTCAAAACCCGTTAGCCGTGCAATCTCTTCGATCAAATCAATTTCACGTTCAAGATCGGGGCGGAAACCAGGAATGAGGAAAGTGAGCTCGTCCGCTTGGGGCGAAGGTGCACAATCACAAGGCATCACTTCCACAAGGCCGATTCCCAGAAGTTGTTTGCGGACTGCATCAGCCACAGGCGAAATTCCAAGAACACGGGTGATCCGCGACATGCGAACTCCCACTTTGCGCGGCTTGGTGAGATGTACGGACTCAACGTAATTGAGAGCCCCACTGAGTACCTTGCCACCGGCAATTTCGGCGATGAGCGAACAGGCATAATCGCTTGCGAACGCCTGCATGAAAGGATCAATATGACGTTCAAAACGGTAGCTGGAATCAGTAGAAATCCCGAGACGCTTACTCTGCTTACGCACCACAGTAGGATCAAACCAGGCAGATTCCAAGAACACCCGCGTGGTGGCAGCGGTAATTTCAGATTCCACACCACCCATCACACCTGCGAGACAAACAGGAGTCTGACCGTCACAGATCACCAAATCCCAAGGAAGGAGTTTCTGTTCCTTATGGTCAATGGTGGTAATCAATTCGCCCTCATTGGCCTTGCGCACGGTGACTTTGCCACCCTTGAGCAAATCCATATCGAAGCTGTGCAAAGGTTGACCGACATCGAAAAGAACAAAATTGGTGATATCCACCACGTTGTTGACCGGTGTGATTCCGACCGCGCGCAGAAGCCCTTGCAGCCAAGCAGGGCTAGGGGCAATGGTCACATTTTCAATTACACGGCCGACATAGCGGGTGCATCCTGACCCAGCAACCACCTCTAACGATATTTTTGTAGATGCGGCAAGGCTTTCTTCAACTATTTTGACGTCAATTATCTTTAATTTACGACCAAACGCTGCCGCAAGCTCACGAGCAACGCCAAGGTGCGACAGGGCATCGGGACGGTTCGGAGTCACATTGACTTCAAGGGTAACATCGTAGAAACCAAGCGAGACAATGGGAAGTCCTGCTTGGTAATGGTCTGGCAGAACCAGAATGCCGTTATGCCCATGACCTAGACCGATTTCGTCTTCGGCACAGATCATTCCGAAGCTTTCGACACCGCGGATCTTGGCTTTTTTGATTTTGAGAGTTTCGCCACCTTCAAGGGGAAGCTCGGAACCGATTGGAGCGAAGCATACCGTTTGCCCTGCAGCAACGTTGGGAGCGCCGCAAATGACCTGGAGCTCCTGCTTGCCGTCGAAAAGCTTGGTGATCGAGAGATGGTCGGATTCAGGGTGACGCGCACATTCGAGCACTTTGGCGACGATGATGGACGCGTAGACTTTCCCAGGCTCTTCCCGGCCTTCAATTTCTAGACCCAGCGAGGTCAATTTCTGCTCGATCTCCTCGACACTTTCAGGAAGATCAACGTGACGCTTTAACCAATTCAGACTTACTTTCATAGTTTCCTCAACCGGAACAGCCGGTGATTATAAACCCAGGGGGCGACTGGTCTCGCCGGAAAACGCAACGCGGTTGCAGGCGAATCCACAAAATGATTCACCCTAGAATTGCTTCAAAAACCTCTGGTCATTCGCAGTCAATAGACCAATTTCCGGAATGGCATGACGAAGCATGGCGATGCGGTCGAGACCGAAGCCGAAAGCGAAACCAGTGAATTCTTCGCTATCGATTCCCACATTGCGAAATACGTTGGGATCAACGCAGCCACAGCCGCCAATTTCCATCCACCCCGTATGCTTACAGCGACGGCAGCCTTTGCCGCTACAGAATACACAGGAAATATCCATCTCCGCCGAGGGCTCAGTGAAGGGGAAAAAGCTAGGACGGAAGCGCATGGTGACATCGTTACCGAACAGCTGCTTCGCCCACAGGAACATCAGCCCCTTCAGATGCGCGAAGGTAATGCAGCGATCCACAACCAAGCCTTCCACCTGCTGGAACATGGGGGCGTGAGTCGCGTCAGAATCGACACGGAACACATGACCCGGCGCAATCATGCGGAAAGGCGGTTTATGCGTTTCCATATAATGGATTTGCGTGCCCGAAGTATGCGTGCGCAGCATCACTTTCTTGTCGAGATAGAAGGTATCCTGCATGTCGCGAGACGGGTGATCGGGCGGGGTATTGAGCGCCTCAAAATTGTACCAGTCAGTCTCAATGTCGCGACCCGTTTCGACATGGAAGCCCATGCCCATAAAGAAATCAATGATTTCTTCGCGGATGTCATATAGAGGATGAAGGCTTCCGGCACCGAGACCATTTCCAGGAAGGGAAACATCTACCCAGCCGGTATTCAATTTACGCTCAAGCTCAGCTTCGCGGGCTTGACTTAGAGCGGATTCGATGGCAAGATCGACACCGGCTTTGAGTTCGTTGACGAGCTTACCGTAAGCGGGACGTTCTTCAGCAGGAAGAGTGCCCATCAGCTTCAGCAAATCGGTCACAAGACCTTTTTTGCCGAGGTACTTGACCCGAAGCGCATCGACTGCGGCGGGGTCGGTCAAAGAGGTTGAGGCAAGCTCCGCATCGAACTGGGACTTGAGGGATTCCATGTTATTTTCACTCATCCCCCGAAATTAGAAAATTTACGCCTTCAGCACACCCAAGCCAAAGGACTCCAGCTGTGCATAGAGCTTCTCTTTATATATAGGCTTCGGAAGATATCCATCGCATTGTTCACGGAAAGCGCTGAAGACATTTTCCTTGTCGCCAAGCGCCGTGGTCATGATGATCCGCACGCGCGGTCCTGTGGGGTCATTCGTTTCCTCAATCTCGCGGATGCGCTTCAGGGCACCATGTCCATCCAGACCTGGCATCATGATGTCCATACAGATCAAATCGTATGGTTCCTTGTTCTCGCGGCTGAGCAAAAAAGCATCAACGGCTTCATTGCCGTCCACGGCAATGTGGCACTCCCCGAATGGACTCAAAAATTTTTGAAGGAGCAGGCGACTAGTGAAATCATCTTCAACGACTAAGGCTTTCATGCGGACTCCAAGATCAATATTCCTTCGATTCTATCTAATCTGAGGAAATAATGCAAGCGCGGCACATTCTTCGCTCTATTTTCTGTATGAGTATACAAGATGCGATCCTATTTCTCCGCGACCTAGGCGAAAAAACCGAGTTGCGCAACGCCCTATACGCTTGCAAGACCCAAAGTGAGTACGAGAAAAGCCTTGAGTCTGCAGGCTATTCCTTTCTTCCCGGGGAATTTGAGGAGGCTGTAAACGTGGCACACGTCAAGTGCCAGTCTTACGACGAAGCGGACGAATTTTTGCAACGGGTGGAATGGGTGCGCATGGTGGTCGGCAGTCTCGACGCGACAATTCCGTAGAACATACCACTTCTATGTGACTTTTTGAACACTGGCTCCTTTCTGTGGTGATGCCTCCGCGGTCCAAATTCCGCTCGCTGTTCTGGGCACGTTTCTCACCGCTTTTGAGGGAAATTTTTGGGGTCACCTGCAGCCCCGAAGGTCTTTCGGCGTAACCATTTGCCCCGGGAGCTCGGCGTCAAATTCGCATTGCCGAGTTCGAACTTCGCCTTCATCTCGTTTCAGGAGGAGGAGGAGAGATTGTCGCTGCGCATCCTGCTTCGCGACCCTACGGGCCATTGCTACGAATGGCGCTACCTCCGGCATCCATGCCTGCGGTAGTCAAACTCTCTCCGAGAGTTCGAACCTCGCCTCCGTTTCCTGAAACAAACAACGCCCCTACCTTACGGCGGGGGCGTTGTTCGTTTCAGGAGGAGGAGAGATTCGAACTCTCGGTCCCCTTACAGAGACTACAGTTTTCGAGACTGTCCCGATCGACCACTCCGGCACTCCTCCGAGTGTAGTGGAAAGCCTAATTTAACAATATATTCTGAATTCCAAATCCACCCTGTGTGGAAATAAACGCAAAGAATATTTGACAGGAGCAATAACATTTTCTCTATTTGACTCTCCAAAAGAAGTTTCACCCTCTTTATTAGAGAGCAGCCTATGCCATGCGGAAAGAAGAGAAAGCGTAAAAAGATCGCTACCCACAAACGCAAGAAGCGTCGTCGTCGCGATCGTCATAAAAAGAAGATACGCTAAATTCTTTCTTTTTGACAATTTGGGAAAGGTCCTCACGGATCTTTCTTTTTTTGTGTTTTAGGCACGAAATTCGACATAGATGCGTCAAGGCTTAAATGCGCGATTATTTTATTTCAAGCCGAACCCCTATTGAGGAAATCCATACTGTTGTGCATGACGCCACCGCATACATTGTCACCCAAGTCCAGTTGGCAGTAGGCTTTCTAGCGTGATTCTCACCGGCCTCATCAAAACCGTCACCTTCCGTAACCCTGACAATGGGTGGTCCGTGCTGCGCGTCGAATGCAGCAGTCCCAAAGGTTTGGTCACCGCAGTGGGCTCATTTCCTCAGCTCGAAGCAGGGGAATCCGTTGAACTTGAGGGGGAATGGGCCGAGCATTCCAAATTTGGTAAGCAGTTTTTAGTGAAAAGCTTCCAGACAGTGACACCGACCGGTGGCGAAGCATTAGTCTTGTATCTGTCCAGCGGGCTTTTTCCAGGTATTGGCCCTGTCACCGCGAAACGCATGGTGGCGCGATTTGGAGAGCAGACTCTCGAAATCATGGACCTTCATCCCGAAAAATTGAGTGAAATTCCCGGTTTGCGCGGAAAACGCCTCAAGGAACTGCTTTCGGCATGGAAAGAACTGCGCGAATCCCGGGAAACCTTGCTATTTCTCTATTCGCATCAGATCACGGGAGCCACCGCAATGAAACTGTGGCGGCACTACCTCAGTGCGACCATGGCAGTCATCCGCGAAAACCCCTATATTCTCGCAGAGGAAGTTTGGGGAATCGGATTTATCAAGGCAGACGAGATCGCCCTGAAACTGGGCATCACCCCCGACAGCTACAAGCGCCTGCGCGCAGGACTGCGCTTTACCCTGACGCGCGCCACCACCCAAGGCCACACCTTCCTTCCTCGCAATAGCCTGCTGGAGCAATCCTCTGAGATTCTTCGCCTCGAACAAGATGAAGAAGCTCACAACCGCCTGCTTTATAGCCTCGAAGGCTTGATCAGCGACCAGGAACTTGATTTGCAAGGGGATGCAGTATGGCTCCCGGCTCTACGTAGGGCGGAAGAAAGCATTTCTAAATGGGTGCGCGGAAGCCTAGAAAAACAACGCACAGGGCATTTACCAGCCGACCTTGAGCGGGAATTGCATCGATTCGAACGCGAGCAAGGCATCACCTACGCACCCGAGCAATTCCAAGGCATTTGCGAAGCGGTCACAAGCCCGATCTATGTACTGACCGGTGGACCCGGA
>Ga0209125_1002929_pt1 | contig 12364 bp, 11 predicted proteins | sample BarGraIncub1131A_FD_184503 | JGI IMG/M metagenome (GOLD analysis project Ga0209125, IMG submission 184503) | Arctic peat soil microbial communities from Barrow, Alaska - Barrow Graham LP Incubations 11-31A (SPAdes) (version 2) | ecosystem: Environmental > Terrestrial > Soil > Wetlands > Peat... | reverse complement strand
TTACTTCCGTATTAATGTTGGCGATCAAGTAACTATCATCGTTCCAGCCGAAAACCCAAGTGCCGTTTGGGCAGCCGTCGAAGCCGCACTTTAGTTTTTATAATAAAACAATTTACATAAATTTGCGGGTCCTGCCGTCCGGTCCGCCTTAACTAAATATCCGTATTCTAACGTCCATCACCACTAAGTTCACACAAACGGCCACTCTACGTGTGAGCTCACTCAGCACGTGGCGTTCGGCTGCCTACTGGCACATCCGTTTGTGCTGAACCAAGTGGTGCTAAACTACAGCCATTTACGGGTGACGTTCGGCGGGGCAGCACCCAGATTTACTACAAAATGGTAATCCATTTTTATAAATCTGGGGCGGACCGGACGGCAGGACCCGCACGAATACGAATACGAATACGAATATCTAATTTTTGATTGGTACTTGCAAAAAATACCAAAAGGCTTATACTTTAACTATCACAGAGGTGAAAACAAAAATGGTAAAAAATACGGCATTATATAGCACATAAAGTGTATATAATCAGGGTAAGAATAAGAGTAATAGGGGAAACAAACAGTGTCAAAAGCATTGTACCGAAAATATCGTAGCAAATCGCTTGATGAGGTAATCGGGCAAAAGCACATAACTGATATTTTGTCGCGCGCTATTTCTGAGGGTCACGTTTCCCATGCCTATCTTCTAACTGGCCCTCGCGGAGTCGGAAAAACCTCAGTCGCACGTATCTTGGCACACGAAATTAACGGCTTGCCTTATGACGAAGAAAATACTAATTTAGATATTATTGAAATTGATGCTGCTAGTAATAACGGGGTTGAAGACGTTCGCGACCTTCGCGAGAAAGTTCAAATCGCACCATTTGCTGCCAAGAAGAAAATATATATCATCGATGAAGTGCACATGCTGTCTAAAGCGGCCTTTAATGCACTCCTTAAAACTATTGAAGAACCGCCAGAACATGTCGTATTTATCCTAGCCACAACAAATGCCGAAAAATTACCAGCTACAATTATCAGTCGCGTCCAACGGTTTAGCTTTAGACCCATAAGTGTTGATGACGCCGTAAAACACTTAGCCAATATTGCTAAAAAAGAGAAGATTGAGATAACAGATGATGCACTAAAACTAATTGCGCAGCGCAGTGATGGTAGTTTCCGCGATAGCATTAGTTTACTAGATCAATTATCAAGTTTGACGAATACTAGTGCTCATAAAATTACCGCCAAACTAATTGAAGATATGCTGGGATTAGCTGCTAATGAAGTTATAGATCAATTATTGAATGCCGTAGAAACTCGAAATATTAGTAAGTTAGTCGAGCTGTTGGATCGTACGTGGAACGAGGGGATAAATAGCACAGTACTAGTCGCCCAATTGACGGCATCTATTCGTAATCAAATTGCCGAAAAACCACAGCTACTACCACTTCTTGATGCATTAATCGATGTTACTAAAAGTCCTCAACCTCAGTTAAAACTCCTAAGCGTACTAGGACTGGCATCATTACCAAAAACACCTATTAAATCAGCCGCATTACTCACACCTGTATTAGAATTTAGCGCTTCGATTGCCGAACTCGAAAAACAAGCCGGTTTAGATCAGCCAAGTGAGGCAGGCGGGGATATGAAAGGGGAAACGGGAAATGGGAAAGTCAGAGCCACTGATGCCACTTCTATTAGTAATCCCCTGGAGCCCAAGTCTGAAGTGGCGCCGGGGCCCAACTCAGACCTGGAGCGAAGCAGGATTGCAAAGAGAAGTGCATCACGGGGCGATATAAAAACTGATAATTCTAAGTTGTTTGATTGGGCTAAACTCGTTGAATATACTCGCCAAAATTACATCGCACTCTTTAGTGTACTATCAAAATGCGGTCACCAACTAGATGGCGACACATTAACACTGTATACGAATAATAAATTTTACAAAAATAAACTTGATGATACTAGGTACACCGCACTACTTAGCAAGTGCCTGCAAGAAACGGGCGTTTTTGGACTAGATGTCCACACGATTCCCACATCTCTTCCACCAAGTGATAGTCAGGCCGCGGCGGTTGCTGTTATTATGGGTGGAGGAGAAGAGGTCTCAATAGAGTCCGTTTAGTTCAAAATGGCAAACAAGGAAGTTACAGTAGGGAAGGTTCCACCTCAAAATATAGACGCCGAGAAAAGTTTACTTGGCGCTGTTTTAATTGACGAAGAAACACTGGCCGATATATCTGAACACGTTACGATTAAAGATTTTTACGAAAAAAGACATGCACTTATTTATGACGGAATGATGAGACTATACGAAAAACATAGTCCTGTCGATTTATTGACATTAACAGATGAGTTAAAACGCAAAAAAGAGTTAGACACGGTTGGTGGATCGGCCTATTTAACAGAATTAACAAATTACGTTCCAACGTCGGCACACGCTGAAGCTTATGCCGAATTAGTAGCCCAAAAGGCTGTCCGCCGACGACTTATTAAAGCTAGCGGCGAAATATCTGAGCTTGGGTACAACGAAGACACCACCACACAGGAATTACTTGAAAAAGCCGAGGCAGAACTATTCTCTGTCAGCGATCAATCATTAAAGCAAGATATTGTTAGCATCGAAAGCATTCTAACTGAAAGCTTTGATCGCATGGAAGAACTGCACCGCAATAAGGGCGCACTACGTGGTGTGCGAACCGGATATCATGATCTTGACAATATGACTGCCGGTCTACAGCGAAGCGACCTAATCATCCTTGCAGCTAGACCTGCGATGGGAAAGACCACACTAGTTACAAACTTGGCTTATAATGTTGCCACTATCGCCAAACAACCAGTATTATTCTTTAGCCTCGAGATGAGCAAAGAACAATTAGTCGACCGTATGCTGGCAGACGCATCGGGTGTTGATGCATGGAATATTCGAACTGGAAACTTGTCTGACGATGATTTTAGCAAACTATCAGAAGCGATGGGCGAGTTAGCTGAAGCCCAAATCTTTATTGACGACACTCCTGGATTATCGGTACTAGAAATGCGCACCAAAGCTCGACGCGCTAACCATGAACAACCACTGGGACTTATCATTATAGATTACCTACAGCTAATGCAGGGTAGCGGACGCGATAACGGCAATCGTGTTCAAGAAGTCGGTGAGATATCACGAGGCCTAAAGCTAATCGCACGTGAACTTAACGTTCCGGTTATAGCCCTTAGTCAGTTGTCTCGATCTGTTGAATCACGAAGTCCACAAATTCCACAGCTAGCCGATCTGCGTGAGTCTGGTTCAATCGAACAAGACGCCGATATTGTCATGTTTATTTATCGCGAGGCATACTACAACCCAGAGACTGAACGAGAGAATATTACCGATCTAATTATCGCTAAACACCGTAACGGACCAACCGGTAAGGTAGAACTTTACTTCCACCCTGAAAGATTGCGCTTTACGTCTATTGACCGTAAGCACGATAGTTAGAATCCACGTGATATAATCATAGGTGAATATGGGCAAGTTTAAAATCTCTGAATTTTATATATATCGCTGGCGTTTTATAATTGGCTATAGCTTAGTTGCTATAGGGCTCATTGCAGCCCTAGTTTTTGCTGGTATGTATCTGCCAGGCGGTATTTCAAATCATGAAGTTCAGTCTGTAATAAAAAGCAGTTCAATTGAAGCAACTGACTTCTGGTCAACTAATGCTATTAATCTGCCTTACTATTTGTTGCAAAAGCTAAGCTTGGTTATATTTGGTGTTTCTGTCCTAAGTATTAAATTGCCGTCAATTATTTTAGCTTTTTTATCTGCAATCGGAATGGTACTGCTGCTAAGGCAATGGTTTAGACCGAGTATTGCCGTTTTGGCATCGTTAATTGCCATAACTACTGGACAATTCTTATTCATTGCCCAAAATGGCACGCCAGATGTCCTTTATCTGTTCTGGTCGGTTTGGATTCTCCTAATCGCGAGTCTTATACCAGTCCAAACCAAATTGCGAAATTTATTCATAGCCGCATTCTTTGCTATGGCAGCACTAAGTTTATATACGCCACTTAGTATTTATGTAATTTTGGTAATCGCGGGCGCAATTATATTACATCCACATCTTCGCTATTTGATTAAACAATTGTCACTTATGGAACTAATCATAGGCTCAGTCATTGTACTGATACTTATTTCTCCATTAATTTTATCCGTCATCAATAATCCAACTCTAGGTTTGTCATTACTTGGCATACCAGCAAAATGGCCGAATATTGGATCAAACCTTGCATCAATTAGCGCTCAATACTTTGGCTTTATGGGTTCTAGTGCAGTCACTATTATTACGCCTTTTTTTGAATTAGGTTCATCACTACTAATCGTTATTGGTGCCTATTTTGTAATCAAAAACCGATCAACAGCTAAAAATTACGTGGTAATTTTATGGACACTTTGTTTAATACCAGTAATCATTATTAACCCAGACCTAACCAGCATCACATTTTTGCCACTTGTAATTTTACTAGGATCAGGCCTAAATGGCTTGTTGTCGCACTGGTATAATCTCTTTCCTCATAACCCCTACGCTCGGATTGGCGGTCTAATCCCGATAGTAATCCTCGTTACTGTTTTAGTTTTGTCAGGTGTAAACAGATATGTTTATAGCTATAGATATAATCCAAATATCGTGCCTAGTTTTTCATACGACCTAAGGTTAATTCCTAAAGGCACTAAAAATATTGTAGTTTCTAATAATGAATTGGCCTTTTACCAGGTAATATCAAAATACAATAAAAAAATAAGCATATCGTTGATACCTACGAGTGATACATTCATCTCGACTCATGATGCGGGACGAGCATTTAACGGCTATGGAATCAGTCAAATCATTACCGCGACTACACGCAATAACAGCGATAGATTTTACGTATATAAAAAGATAACAGAGTAAAGTATACTAGTAAGTAATACATTGAGATAAAGGAGTATAGACCATGGCATTCGATCAAGTAAAAATGATGAATAATTTACGAAAAGCTCAAAACGAACTTAAAAAAGAAATTATTGAAGTAGAAGCAGGTGATGGCGCAGTAGTTGTCCAGGTTACTGGTGAACTAAAAGTTAAAAAAATTACCATAGATCCAGAACACATTGATATTGATGACATTGAACAACTTGAACACTGGTTAGAAATCGCGCTTCGCGATGGTCTTGCCAAAGCCCAAGAAGTTGCTGCTGAAAAAATGAAGCCACTTATGGGTAGCCTTGGTAGCCTAGGACTATAGGACAAAGACTTGTCGCAATTATTACCATCAGCACTAGTAGACGCCATAGATGAACTCGGAAATCTACCTGGCGTTGGATCGCGTACTGCTGAACGTTACGCCTATTTTTTGCTACGCAGCGACAAACACATTAGCGAAAAACTAGCAGATTCTCTACTGAATCTTCATAGTGGCGTCAAGAATTGTCCAATTACATTTGCGCTGATCGATGCCAGTGAAACCGTCTCTCCACTTTATAGCGACCCAACGCGCGACAAGAAACTTGTCGCAGTCGTTGAGGAGCCACTTGATATTATTGCTCTTGAACGCACAGGGCAATTTAACGGGACATACCACGTATTAGGTGGTGCAATTAGCCCAATCGATGGCGTTGGCCCAGAACAATTACATATACCTGAGCTAATCGAGCGAATAACAAAAGACTCAGTCGAAGAGGTTATTATCGCAACTAATGCTAGCGTCGAAGGTGAATCAACTGCCTTATTTTTACAAAGACATATTGTTGATGCCGGCCTCGATATTAAATTAACTAGACTAGCACGTGGTATTCCTGTTGGAGTTGACCTGGAATATGCAGGACAAATAACGCTGGCACATGCCCTCGAAGGAAGAAGGTCATTTTAAATGTATGATAAAGCCCGAGAACTGATAAACTCAGCCAAAAAGATCATAGTCATTCAAGCCGAAAACCCAGACGGAGACTCACTAGGTAGCTCACTTGCACTAGAAGAAATTCTTGGTGACTTGGGCAAAAAAGTTATAATGTATTGCCCGGTTGAAATTCCGAAATATATGCGATATATAAATGGATGGGATAGGGTAGTTAGCCAATTTGATACTTCGGCCGATCTAGCGATCATCGTGGACACTATGGCGGAGGTATTACTGACAAGAGTTCTTGAAACCCCTGGCGTACGCCATTTCCTCGATTCGCATCCGGTTTTAATTATCGATCATCACACAACGGAATCTAATCTTAAATTTACGCACACATTACTTGCCGAAGAGGCGGTCGCAACAAGCGAAATTATTTATAAACTTGCCGATGACTCAAATTGGAAAATTAATCCTCAGGCTGCTGAAAATTTGCTAGTAGCTATTATGAGCGATAGCCTAGGTCTAACTGTCCAAACCGTATCTCCGCAAACCTTTTTCATCGCCGGCAAACTAACTGAACTTGGCGCTAGAAATTCAGATATTGAAAAACGCCGACGTGAATACATGAAAAAGTCTGCTGAAATTTTGAAATACAAAGGCAAACTACTTGAACGAATCGAATATTATCTTGACGGAAAGCTTGCCCTAATCAGTATTCCGTTCGAAGAAATTCAAGCCTATAGTGATCAATATAATCCTAGCGTTCTAGTGCTGGATGAAATGCGCCTCGTTGAAGGTGTTGAAATTGGCGTAGCCATCAAAACTTACCCTGATGGAAAACTAACTGGCAAACTTCGTAGCAACTTGCCAATATCGGCTACCGTTGCAGGCTTTTTTGGTGGCGGCGGACATGAATATGCCGCTGGCTTCCGCGTTTACGAATCAATTGATACAATTATCCCAGAACTAATTGACGCATCAGACAAAGCGCTAAAAGGAATTAAAAGTGACGCTTAAATTTTACAATACGCCAACTGGACATGTTGAAGAATTTGTTTCTTTGGCTGCCGATAAGGTATTGCTTTATACCTGCGGGCCTACCGTTTATGATTACCCGCATATCGGTAATTGGGCAGCATATATTTATTGGGATATCCTTGTCAGAATTTTGATGGCTAATAACTACGAAGTAAAACGCGTAATGAATATCACTGACGTTGGACACTTAACGAGTGATGCTGATGAAGGTGAAGACAAACTAGAGAAAGGTGCACATCGCGAGGGCAAGACGGCCTGGGAGATTGCGAAATTTTACACCGAGGACTTTATGAATGGCATGAAAAAACTAGGCCTCATAACGCCTCAATATATAGCCAAAGCGACAGACTATATTCCTGACCAGCTTAACTTGGTTCGAACACTTAAAGAAAAAGGATTTACATATCAAATAAATGACGGCATATATTTTGATACGTCTAAATTTCCAACTTATGCTAATTTCGCAAAACTAGATTTAGAAGCACTAAAAGCAGGCGCAAGAGTTGAGTTTAATCCAGAAAAACGCAACCACAGTGACTTTGCATTATGGAAATTTACACCAGACGGAACAAAACGCGATATGGAATGGGAATTTGAGGGTAAGATGGGCTTTCCGGGCTGGCACCTTGAGTGCAGCGCAATCGCAATGGTTTTATTGGGAGAAACAATTGACATTCATACTGGTGGCATCGACCACATACCAGTTCATCATACTAACGAAATTGCCCAATCCGAAACTGCAACTGGTGTGCGTTTTTGTAACTATTGGCTTCATAATGATTTTCTGAAAGTTAACGGTACAAAGATCAGCAAATCACTCGGCAATGTATATACTCTGGATGATTTAGAAAAGAACGGCTTCAGTCCACTAGATTTCCGTATGTTTATATTGCAAGGCCATTACAGAAATGAAGGAAATTTTACGTTCGAGAGTTTGCAAGCTGCAAAAAATCGTTTACAGAACTGGCGTAATATTGCAGCACTTCGACACCAAATTCACGATACGATTCAAAGTGATGAAGAAACGGAACAGTCCGAAAAGACAATCCAACTGCATGCAACACCGCAGGCAATTATTGAAGCATTGGATAACGACTTGGGAACACCAGAAGCTCTTCGAATTATTGATGGTGTATTCATGCATATCCTAAGCACAAAGCTTGATAATATTAACCAACAATCATTTATTCAGCTACTTGAAACAATCGACTACACACTTGGTTTACAACTAATCGAAAGTACGCCTGATATTTCAGATGATGTAAAAAGAATTATCTTACAGCGTAATTCCGCTCGCGAAAACAAAGACTGGGTAATAGCAGATGAACTGCGTAACCAATTATTAAAATCTGGGATTGTTTTGCGTGATACAGATAAAGATAGCATTTGGGAATATTTATAAACTATCTATATGTAATAATTGGGGTGCGAAATAAATTATCACTTGTATAATTTGTTGGTGAAGAATTGATAAGAAATCGTACATATACAACATTTGGCCCAGTCGGGGTTTGCCAGGTACGTTTTGTCCAAATAGAAAGTGGTATTGCCTGGGCATTACCATTGCCAGTGTATCCTGATGAGTTGAGTGCTGGGGTCACACCATCAGCTTTATAATAATTAGAGCTAAAGTATACACCACCCTGAGTCGAAAAAGACGGTGAAACTTTAGTTGCATACGACTCTGTGTCCAAAGTCACAGAACTAGAGTTATCTACACGAATCAGTGGAGAGGATGCATATCCTGAACTAATTAATGAAATCTGATCTGTCGAATCGTCATAAAGCATACCACCACTAATCGTCCATGCATAAAAATCTAAACAGGAGCCTTTAGATGGTACGCTATTTTGGCTAATTCTTTGACTCATATCATCATTTGTTGCAGTAAGGCAAAAAGTTTTCGGACTAGATGTATTGTCGGCTTGATAATATGTATAAGTGTTACCGGGACTATATTTACTGAAACATATATTATTCGAGGCTGGATTAGGGCAGTCGTTAATAGTAACCGGAAATACGCCTTTTTCAGCCTGAAAGATTAATATATCGCCTTTGACGTTAGTAAGATCGGATTGCAAAGAAGCTGAAACTGCCTTACTAGTGACGCCTATATAGGAAACGGTAATTATAGCGGTCAAGATTCCGATTACTGCAATTACCACTAAAAGCTCAACAATCGTAAATCCAGATTTTTTAGCAAATAAATTACTATTTTTCATGTTTTCAGTATAGCATAAGCTATTTTACTGTTCTCTTGAGAAGTGATCCTCGGCCAAGACTTTGATACTTCCAGCAACAGGAATAGATATAATACCACCGGGAATGCCGAATAGGTAAATTCCAATGGTAACAGCTACTAGAATAGCAAGTACTGATAAGTCAATTCGTTTAGATTGAATCTTTGGTGAAATATAGTTTGCCTCAAGTTGTTGATATAGAATAAAGAATACTAGAAAAATGATCGCAGCCGTAATGTTATTTAACGCCAAAATAGCACTCACAAATATTGCCCCAATCATTGCACCAAACATAGGCACAAGTGATGAAAGGAATATTATTGCCATGGTTGGAATAGCAAGACTAGCTGGAACATTAAATATAAAGCTAAGTACGAAAACCGTAACACCAGCGACGGTCCCGGCTATTGCAGACACGGTTAATTGACCAGTAACGTAACTAGTTACAACAGTATACATTTTAGCCATTAAGCTTCGGTGGTGTTCCATGCGTTTTTTATTCTTATAGACACGCCAAAGTCGGTTTAACCAAGTCGGCCCCTCGACTAGCATGAAGAATGTTAATACTAGTACTAAAATAAAGGCGGTAATCATTGAAAGCACTGATCCTATGCTAGTAATTAATACTGAACCAAGACCAGAAGCAAATTTAGTAGCGCTATCTTTCATTGATATAATTGCCTTATCAACTTCAGGTTGAAGCTTATAATGATTTATAAAGCTACTTACGCCCGATGACTGATGCGTGGCCGTGTCGACCAACGATGGAACATTTTGCACAAACTTAGCAGTCTGATCAATAATTGGCGGAATGACAAGGAAAACAATTGCACCCAATATCAAAACTACGACGACATAAGCAAGTGCCGTACTGAGAACGCGACTTTTGCTGGGCAATATTCTTGCCAAACGATTAACTGGAGGGCTTAATGCTATTGCCAAAAAGAAGGCAATACCAATTATTAAAAGGGCAGTTCTGGCACTATAGATTGCAAAGGCGACCAAAGCAAACCCAATAACAACTAACCAGAAACGGACGAATGTTCGTGTATCAATATTAATATTTTCTTTCATACTGTGTATTATACACTAATTTATAAACTGATTATTTTATTTGTAAAACCATCAATTTATCAATATTTTTTAGACTCTTTAAGCGAATCTTAAGCCATAAAGGGTGTATAATGTAAATATGAGAATATTGATTATAGAAGACGAACATAAGATAGCACAGGCCCTGAAAAAGGCTTTGCAGCAAGAAAATTACGCTGTAGATGTATCATATGATGGTGACGATGGTTATGCAATGGCGACAACTGAACCATACGACCTAAACATTATCGACTGGATGATTCCAGGTAAATATGATGGCTTGGCAATCGTAAAAGCAATGCGAAAAGCTAAAATTCACACACCTGTGATTTTGCTTACTGCAAAGGGCACTATTACCGATAGAACGACCGGACTTGATTCTGGTGCCGACGATTACCTCGTAAAACCTTTCGCACTAGAAGAATTATTAGCTCGTGTACGTGCCTTACTACGTCGACCAGTTGAAGTTCAGCAAACCATTCTGACTGTTGGTGATTTATCGCTAAACACCGTTACTTTTGAAGTTAAGCGCGGTGACAAAGAAATTAATCTTACTGGAAAAGAATTTGCCTTATTGGAATACTTACTTCGTAATCAAGGTAAACCTAGCAATAAAGACACAATTATTGCGCACGTGTGGGATTATAACGCCGACGTTCTACCAAATACCGTTGAGGTATACATGAAGTATCTACGACAAAAGATTGATGATCCGTTCAAAACACATCTCCTTCATACGATTAGGGGCTTTGGTTACAAGATTGAAGCGAAATAAAAACTTAACAAACATCTTTAGGTCTACAACCATCAGATTGACAGGGTGGTATTTAGTTATATTAATGACACTCAGCCTTGTGTTCAGTATTGCAATTTATCAAGTTACAACCAGCGAAGTACAGACTAGGTTAGAAGGATTTAGAACTAGCTTACAAGGAACAACCCAAGAAATGATGTCTTCGGTTGATGATATAAATCAAACCGAAACAACGGCTCAGTCCAATCTATCGATGAGACTCTTATACGTAAATATTTTGATACTATTTGTTGGTGGATTTGTAAGTTACTTTCTGGCTCGACGTAGTTTAATTCCAATTGAAAAATCTCACGAAGCCCAGTCTAGATTTACCAGTGATGCCAGCCACGAACTTCGGACCCCACTTGCAGTTATAAAGACTGAGATAGAAGTCGCGATTCGTGATAACAATGCGACTACTGATGACCTAAGGCAGACATTATCGAGTAATCTAGAAGAGGTTAACAAATTATCGAAATTATCCGAGATGCTACTTAGCCTGTCTCAACTTGAAAATGCTAACTTAAAAATAAGTCCTATTAATCTGGACAAGATTACACGCAAAGTAGTAAACAGTTTTGACAAGACTTCCAAGCGAATCTCTATATCTACCAAAAAACGACTAATAGTTACCGGTAACGATACGGCTATTTATGATCTGATTAAAATATTAGTTGATAATTCTATTCAATACAGCCTCAAAGATTCAAAAATTCATATAGACATATCTCAAGAAGATGGCTTCGCAAAATTTAATATTACAAATAATGGACCAGGCATCGAAAAAGAAAAACTACCTTATATTTTTGACAGATTTTTCCGCGCCGATTCATCACGTACAAACGGTAGCCATAAAGGCTACGGCCTCGGGCTAGCCCTCGCAAAGAACATAGTTAGTTTACATAGCGGGGATTTGATTGTCAGCAGCGAGCCAGACAAAGAAACGACTTTTACTCTATTATTACCACTTAATTCAAAAGTTCAAGCAAAAAACTAATAGACGGAAAGATTATTGCTTAACATCAGGTTTGCGATTTTTAAGTCGCTTACCAGCCCAACCAGCAATAATCCATTGCAAGACTGCGGTTCCAATAATCACAATCAAGAAAGGCCATGCATACTTCCATGTTGGCATTGTAAAGTTAAAGAAATCACGAGCAAACTTTATGCTGAAACTAGGAATCACAACTGACAAAACTGCGATTGAGTATATTAGTCGCGCCAGACGAGCCTTGCGAGTGTTCCTAACATCAAACATACGTGGCACCAAAAACACTAGATAAATACCAAAGAAAGTTGCAATAATTACGGTCGTTGTCGATACGCCATATGTGTCAGCTGGGTG
>Ga0209125_1002928_pt1 | contig 12365 bp, 14 predicted proteins | sample BarGraIncub1131A_FD_184503 | JGI IMG/M metagenome (GOLD analysis project Ga0209125, IMG submission 184503) | Arctic peat soil microbial communities from Barrow, Alaska - Barrow Graham LP Incubations 11-31A (SPAdes) (version 2) | ecosystem: Environmental > Terrestrial > Soil > Wetlands > Peat... | reverse complement strand
AATAATAATTTTTTCATGTTTTGTTTTCGCCCCTTGATTTAACGCTTAATTTTTAATGATTCGACTGGATGATAACCATCTAATTTAGAATGCTTATGATTTATTGTAATAATATCAACATTCATGCATGCCGTCAATCTAAAGATTAATTGCATCAGGGGTCTATATCTGTTAAACTGAGCTTAATGAATCCCGTTAGAACTCTACGACATACCTTTTCAAGTCTAATACTCGTGCGAATAAAACGGATGATTACTGATAACGATAAATTTACAAAGGATTTCTAATGGTATGAAAATATTGGATGGTGGCGAACTTGCCGGCTATATTGAGGAACGTCAACTTAAACAGGTGCGGGCACTCCGCTTGTCGTGGCGAACTATTCCGCGTCTTGCAATCATACGAACCGGTGATAATCCAGTAATAGATATGTATGTTCGACTTAAGTCTGTTTACGGTGAAGACATTACGGTTGAAGTTGATGTCTATACGCCATCTGACGAGGAACTGTTAAAACAAATCGAATTACTTAATCACGATGAAACTGTACACGGAATAATTATTCAGTTACCACTTGCCAATCCGGAATTAACAGACATTGCCGTTAATGCAATCGCGCCTGAAAAAGACGTTGATGGGCTAGGTAATAAGTCATTGTTTACACCAGCTACTGCCATGGCGATTGATTGGCTATTTGCGGGTTACAATATCGAGCTATCTGGCAAAAAAATTGCAATTGTCGGAAATGGTCGCCTAGTCGGTGCGCCGCTTTCCAAGTTGTGGAAAAGTTCAGGTTACGATGTGTCGGTTTATGATGATCAGACAACTGACCTTGCGACTGCTCTAGAGCTAGCTGAAGTGATTGTGACGGCCACTGGCGTGCCAGGATTGATTAAGGGTAATATGATTCGCCAGAAGGCCGTCGTGGTCGATGCTGGCACAGCATCTGAACATGGCAAGATTGTCGGTGATTTAGCTGACGATGTTCGCAAACGTCAAGATTTAATAATTACACCAATCAAAGGTGGAGTTGGACCACTAACAGTAACCGCATTATTCGATAATGTCATCGCTGCAGCGCGAAAAATTGCCGACCAAAAAGGCCAACAGGATATTTAAGCGATATCTAGTGCTTCTTTGACGCGCTGAAGGACTTGATTTGGTGTAAGGTTAGCTTTGACGATGTAGCTATGAATTCCAAGTGCTTTTAGTGATTTTGGTGATTCTTCTTCGCCCAAGTTAGTCAAGATAATAACTGGTATGGTCTTACCCCAGTCGTTTTTGCGAATAATTTCTAGTGCCTCGGCGCCGCCCATTTCGGGCATTTGCAGGTCAAGCAATATGATATCTGGCTTGAAGGTTTCAACTAATTCAACACCACGTTTGCCATTATTAGCTAGTCCAACTTCAAATTCAGCAGCCTCAAATTTCATTCGATACATTTGGCTAATTACAACGTCATCTTCGATAATAGCTATTTTTGTCATACTTTGATGTTATAATAAACTTCGAATAATTACCATAGAAGCTCATCAATCATCTGCTTCAACAACAGAATGAGGATTAAATGAAAAACACAAATCTAAAAGAAAAGCTTGTTGAAATTAATGAACTTGTCGAGCCTGTTATCAAGCAGTTGTTGACTCATGGCGTTGAAGAACATAACGCTGATGCTGTTTTTTACCAATGTCGAGTTGGTGGCAAGCGAATTCGACCAGCATTAGTTGTTCTGAGCGGTTTACTTTTTGGCGCTAACGAGAGTGACTTGCTTGGGCCAGCCGCTTCAATCGAGATTCTCCATAATTCAACATTAATAGTTGATGATATTATTGACCATTCTGAATTTAGACGCGACCAACCAACATGTTGGCATAAGTTTGGAAAATCGATTGCAGAATGTACCTCATTTATATATATCGCCTCAATTTTTGAAGGAATAAATCATTCAAATAATAGTCCAAAGCTTATTGATTTATATTCACAAACTATCAAAACGATTATCGATGGTGAAGTTAAAGATATACTATTCGAACGTTCGGGCCGTGAGGACGAAGATTTTGTAGTCGAAAATAGATACAAAACAATTTCAAAAGAGGATTACTTGGTAATGATTAGCCAGAAAACAGCCGTATTATTACAGGCCTGTTGTAAAGCTGGTGCTATAGTCGCCAATACTAATGATGAACAAATTGAGACAATTGGTGATTTCGGATATAACCTAGGCATAGCGTTCCAGATTCGTGATGACATTCTAGACATATTTGGTGATGAAAAAGAGTTCGGTAAGAAAATTGGTAAAGATATTATTGAGAAAAAGATGGGCAATTACGTAATTTTGTCAGCTCTCGAACAGCTTGAAGGCGACGACAGAAACACAATTAATCAACTACTCGAGAGTTCAAAAGAGATTTCAGACGAAGATATCGCAACGATTACATCGCTAATTAATAAAACTAATGCCAAGCAAGTCGCATTAGACACTGCAAATTCATATGTCCAAAGCGCGCTTTCGGCACTTGAAAAATTACCAAAAAATGAATATAACAATACACTTTCAGAAATTGCGGATTACGTTGTTGGAAGAACCAAGTAAATGACAGAAGTTATCCTAGTTGACGAGAACGACAAACAAGTTGGCTTTATGGATAAAGTGACCGCGCATTTAGGCGCAGGCAGCCTTCATCGGGCTTTTGCTGCATTTGTATTTAACTCGAAGGGCGAATTGTTAGTGACGCGCCGAAGTGCAAAAAAGATGCTATGGCCTATGTATTTGGATAATACTTGTTCGAGCCATCCACTGCAACACGAAAAGTATGAAGCGGCAGGCGAACGCAGGCTAAGTGAAGAATTGGGCTTCACTTGTCATCTTGAAATTGCTGACCGATTTCAGTATTTGGATAAGTTCGACAATATTGGTAGCGAAAATGAACTCTGCACAACTCTAATCGGGGAATATGATGGTGAGATTTATCCAGTCGCCAGTGAAATTGCGGATTACAGGTGGATGAGTGTTGATGATATAAAAACTGATATGAGTCATCAGCCCGAAAAGTATACTAAATGGTTCAAAATCGCCCTTAATAGGTTGATCGAAAATGGCCGAATAAAGCAGGAGGATTAAAGTGGTTATCAAAAACAAAATGTTGGAATATAAAACAAAAGGTGAGTATGAATTTGAAGATATCACCGACGAAGTTATTGAATTTGTAGAAAAATCAGGTGTTAAAAACGGCCTAATTAATATTCAGTCTCTTCATACAACCGCCGCAGTAATTATTAACGAGAACGAACCATTGTTGATTGAAGATATGAAAAATAACTTTCGCCAGATTGCAAAAAAAGACATTTATTACGGTCACAATGACTTTAATATTCGTACAGTAAATATGTGCGGTCTGGACGAATGTAAGAATGGTCATTCACATTGTTTAAATGCTTATTTAACTACCAGTGTTACTTTGAATGTTGTCGACAGCAAGGTTTCTTTGGGTCAATGGCAGCGCGTTTTTCTAATTGAGCTTGATCATACTCGTCCACGAAAAGTTCAGATGCAAGTACTAGGAGAATAATAAAAACTTCACAATGGATGTTATTAATTCGATAATAAAATACCTAACAGACTTCGCGGCCACGTCCGAGGCGACTTATCATGTTAATCCTTGGATATTTGGTATTCTGTTTTTTGGCAGTGCCATTCCACTTTATTATGGCTATTACCGAATCGCCAAATCGATTGTTAAATTCGAAAAAGGTAAGTTAATCAGAATTAATATTGATAAAGCTGGTCTGAGGACTGGAATTTTGATATCTTGCGTCGCTTGGTTGATACCGTATGTCTATGTTTTACTATTCGGCAAACTGCCATTTGGAATCTTGCTGATATTTATCGCCTTCGTGATAACAACTGGCCTATTATTCGTCAGAACCTTAATGAATAAAATCTCCAAAGCCGAAAAACAATAGCAAATACAAATATACTTGACAATATATAAAAACATAGTACAATACAAACTAATGAAAGAGCGGCTTATTCATAATTTTATAAATATATGCCACGATTTGTCCAGTCTTGGCCTTGAGATTGGTCCCTCTGGGAATTTGAGTTTTATAGACGATAATAATCTACTAATAACTCCTACTGGCGCCGATTTTGGTCAAATATCTCTAGAGAATATATCTATTTGTAACTTAGACTTAGATATTCGAATAATACCGACTCCATCATCTGATTTTGAGTCTCACAAAAACATATATCGAAAGAGGAGTGATGTTAGGGTAATATTCCATACACATTCACATTACGTTACATTAGCCTCAATGATTGGTTTAGATATACCAGTGTTAAATACTATGCACGCTGATTATTTTGGTAACTCAATTAAGTGCGTACCATTCTCTAATCATAGGAAAAATGGTTTCGGTAGTTCAGAAAGTTTTTGTGAGGGCGAGATTTTTCTTATTGAAAAACATGGTGGATTAATGTTCTTTTCCGATATAAATGTCGAAAAAATAATAAATGCAGTTAGAGCATTTGAAGAGATTTGTCGACTGTACTGTGAATTTAAAATGCTAAATACTGAAATCAATTCAATTCCAGAAGAGGATTTTAGTTTAATTCATAAATACTATAAAAATGATTATGGAAACAGATTGCTATGAGTGAATTGATAAATGTAATGCATCATGCGCCAATCGCCAAAAGAAAAGGCGAGATTGTTGGCTCAAGAACGGATTTAGATCTTAGTGAATATGGTATTGAAGTAGCAAATCGTCAAGCAGAAAAATTAAGATGGGCTCTTAGCAATAGGGCCTTTGGTAACTCAATAGACATGATTATTTCAAGTCCACTAAAACGAGCTATACAAACTACTGAAATTATTGCTGCAAAATGTAGGTTAGATGTAATTGTCGACGATCGTCTTAAAGCACAGGACTTCGGTTTATTAGACGGAATGACTTTTGATGAAATATACCAGGATGATATTTTAAAATTATATTTGTGGGACTATATTGAGCCACAAGATAGAGATAATAGCTGTGTTCCGGAGGGTGAATCAAATTCACATATGGTTAGTAGGGTTGGTGATTTTAAAGCTGATATATTGAGTCACAGAATGAATTCGAACTCACTTATTATTACTCATGGAACTGTGATAGACGCACTAATAGCAACAATCAATAATAAAAGATTAGACGAAATAGAAGGTGAAAATCGTAAATACGAAGGAAGACTAATTGTATTTACGGATCATTTGTACCAGCCTATAGGTATTAGTGGTAGTCAATTTGATTATATACCAGGTGTCGCAGAGCTTCTTCTAATTAATGACAAGAATGGTGTGAAAAATCTTGTGCGTAGCTACTTGAATAGCCCAAATATTAAGGAAGACGAAAGAGTTCATCTTGAGAAGCTGTTAGTATTTTATGAATAAAATTCAGATATCAGTTCTAATAAAATACGCCTATAAAAGGGTCTTCACGTTCACTGACTATTTTTAAGTCATCCCAAAAACTATTCTTTAGTCTTTCTGGGTAGACTGTTACTTTTTCAATGTCATTCTTTGAAAACCATTTTGCTTCAGCAATCCCATCAGGATCAACATCTTGATGGCCTTCATTAAATACTTCACCCTCCTTTAGCTTAGCTAAAAACATAAACTCTGAATGTATGGTATTGGTTTTTAGGTCGTGCAATTCTTGGGCATATATGAGCTTACCTAATTCAATATTTAATCCTGTCTCTTCTTTCATTTCGCGTATTGCGCACGCTCGTATATCCTCATCATCTTCGAGTCCGCCACCTGGCAAATACCAGAATTCCTTCCCAGGGTTTCTGACAAGGAGAATTTTATCGTTGCTATCACTTAATGCTATTATTCTTGATTGTAGACGTATTTTCATCACTTAATTATAACCCATGCTTATATAAATAATTTATTTATTGTACAATAAAACACCATAAAGGGAGAAAATTTTGGAAGATCTTTTTTATAAGGACGAAGAGCAGGTCTCAGATATTGTAAAGAAATTCTCTGACGCAATTCTTTACAAGAAAAATGCCGAAAAAGCTTTTTTTACAAACTATCGAATTTTTAACTATAAAGACGAACTTGATAAAATAAAGTTTGATTATAGCCCTCAAAATACCGACGATTTTATTAATGAGTTTTCAACATATTTTGAAAATACTCTAAATTATGATAACCCAGGTGTTATGTATAATGTTCTGCCAAATCCCAATATATACGGACAAGTTGCGAGTTTATTCGCGAGTTTTGCAAATCCAAATTTCTGTATGGATATACCCTCAGGAAAACTATTAGTATTAGAAAAGGCAGTCATAAATTATCTTAATGATTTAGCTGGCTGGGAAACAAAAAATGCAAGCGGCATCTTTACTTTTGGCGGAAAAGGTACTCTATTATATGCATTGAAAATTGCTTTAGATAAAGTATATCCAAATTATCGAAAACAAGGAATAAGTGGAGATAACTATATTATCTCAAACGACCGTAGCCATCCAAGCCATATTGAAATATGCAACTGGGTTGGTATTGGTGAAGATCATTGTATTAGGCTAAAAACTCGTGATTCTGTTATTGATGTTGATGAATTTAAAAAGACCTTTATCAATATAATAGAGAAGGGCGGTAAGCTGCCTTTGATCATTGTTAATAGTATGACAACGAATAATCATACATTCGATGATATTAAAGCTGTATTTGATGCCCGTAACGAGATTGTAAAAAAATACAAATTAGACTACATTCCACACCTTCACGTTGATAGTGTTTTGGGTTGGGTATACCTTCTGATTAATAAATATGACTTTAGTCTAAACCCGTTAGGCATAAACGACGAGGTAAAAAGAATATTGCTTAAGAAGTCAATTCAAGCGAGTGCAATTAAATATTCAGATAGCTTTGCAGCCGATTTTCATAAAACCGGTTTTTGTAATTATGTTAGTTCAGTATTTTTAATAAAAGAAAAAAATAGTCTTTTCAACATAGAAGAACATTATTCAGAATCAGATGACATGATATTCTCCGAGTATGCTCCATACGACTATTCACTAGAGTCTTCACGCGCCCCGCATGGTCCAGTAGTCGCTTTTGCCGCTCTTAAAACGATTGGAGTAGAAGGCTTTGTTAGAATACTTGCTAACCATACCGAGGCGAATCTTTATCTAAAGAGGGCGTTTAAAAAACAAAAAAATACAATCGTTTGTAATTATGAAGAGGAGTCAAATCTTATATTTTTAGCTTTTAAACCTGAAAAATACCTAGACACAATAATCGACGAGACTACTTCAGACGGGGTTGCAGAAGAGATAAAAGAATTTAATGTTGGTTTCTATAGTTATGTTTTGGACAAAAGTAAGGATGGTCAAAACGACATATACTTTAGTTGTTCCAGATCATATAAATATTTCAATAAGTCATATGGCTGCCTGAAATTATACTCATTCAATTCACATCTTGATAAAAAAGTTGCCATTCATTTACATAATCGTATTAACGAATTATTTGAAGAATACGTAAATTCAAACAAACACATATCCAATTATAAATTTTTTGATTACGCAGAAGTTAAAGGTGTGAAAAATGTTTGATAAAATCAAACAATTTGCTATGAGCCTAGATAGCGATAAAAATATACGTGAATGGGGGCGTTCAATTACCCTAAGAAGCGATATTTCGGATATTAATCTTCTAGTATGCAATTACAGAGAAAAGTTTTTAATACTGAACCCAAAATCATCCATTATTCTAGAGACGCATAGCAAATATAATGAAGTCTGGATCGCTGATAATGAATTCGATTATTTATTAGAGGATGAAAATAAGCAAATTGTAAAACATAGGTCAGAAAAGTTCGAGCGTGTCTTTATACCAAAAGGCTATAAACATAAATTAATTAATCCTAACGATGTAAATCTAAATATTTTTGAAATTCAGACAGGTCAGATAAAAGATGATGACAAAATCCAATATAAAGAGGAAGATATATGTCTAATTTAGAATTTGAGAATAAAATAGTAAATTATATTAGGGACAGTGTAAAGGCTAAAATCAAATCGATTTCGATTATTGGAAGTTATACGATAGAAAGACGCGTCAGGGCTGGTTCGGACATTGATGTTGTCGTCGTGGTAGACAGTATTGAAAATATAAAGGTGAGTTTTGATAATATTTTCTACAAGCTAACTTCGATAGAGGACTCTCAGGGAAGGCGAATCGAACTAAATACCAAACTTGATGGAATTGTTTTAGATGTTACGATTTTAGATAACTTTCCTGCGCCAAATAACCCTCTTACTGATTGGTATGAAAATCATTTGGGCTGGTGCGAGGGTTCTATTTGTATTTATGGTACAACTTTTCCAGAGCTGTTTGACCTTAGTAGATTAAAAAAAGAATATGTGAACATTCGAGAAAAGCGTCTAAAATTAGTGGAAGAAAAGATCCTGATGACAGAAAGTAAAATCAAGGACCAAGGCAGAAGAGATTTACACATTATTTATGAGCTTCAGAGTTATATTTTTATTCGTGAGGTTATAAAAAGTAATTTGTTTAACAGATTAAGCCTGAAGCATCCTGAAGCAACTATTCCGGAGTTTAATAAAATCTTTGAAAAAGAACTCAGTAATAAATGCAATGTTACGATTAGTATTGTTGATACATCAGAGAAAAAAAGTTAGTATATTTTTTTATTTACTTTCATGATCATAAAAACAATAACATTTTAAATATCCCTCAAGGATGATAAGATTAGAGGATGATGGTGAGGGCTGAAAAAAACAAAAGGCTTAGTCTGAGAACAATACCAATCACGGTCTGGGATGAGTTTGTTTACGGCGGCCATTTTTTAGCTCTTGGTGATGCCGTTGCCCTAAATGTTATGGCTTGGGTGTTGAACATCGAAGTTACCTGGGACTTTTTAGTTGTTATATATCTGTGTGTTTTTGCGGCAAACCTTTTCAATCGTTCGGATGAATCAGATCATGATGTCTTAACTAATCCGGTTAGGGTTAAGGTAATGGAAAAATACACAAAACATTTCTACCTAGTAGTGCTTAGTTGCCTGGCGGTTTCAATCGGATTAATTCTATATTTCTCGAATTACACAGCACTTATTTTCGCTGCCTTCATCTTTATAATCGCAATGTTATATACTACAGTATTTAAAAAAATGACGAAATATTTTGTAGGGTTCAAGAGTTTCGTTGCAGCATTTTTTTACGCTTTAATGGTTTTTCTGTTAGTTATTTACTACAAAGCTCCTCTAAATATAGCTGCCATTTTGATATTCATATTTTATTATCTAAGGATTTTTATCAGTAACGCTGCCTGTGACGTTAAGGATATTGAAAGCGATAAAAAACGCGGACTTAAAACGATTGCGATTAGTTTGGGTGAAAGTAGAGCTATGAAGTTTTTGAATATATTGAATATTGCGTCAGGGATAGTAATTATTTGGGGAGTTTATGTCAGCATATTGCCATTATTTTCACTAGCGCTTCTACTGACTATTCCATACGCAAGTTATTATTTTTACCTAAATTCAAAGACAACCAGCAAAGAAATCTTTACCAACGCAATTGTTGATGGTGAGTTTTTGTTGTGGATGCCGTTTATATTAATTGGGAAGTTATTCTTATTATAACTATGAGTAAAGACACAAAAGAAGCAACAAAAAATTATTATGATACAACTCAGATATCATATAATCTTGTTTGGATGAATAAAAAAAATCTCGCCATGCATTATGGGTTTTGGGATAAAAATATAAAGAATCTGCACGAAGCGTTGTTAAATCAGAATAGAATAACAGCAGACGCATTAAGCATCCATAAAGGTGATAGAGTTTTAGATGCGGGCTGTGGAGTCGGCGGTTCTTCAATCTGGATAGCAGAGAATTACGGATGCAAAGTGACTGGTATTAGTATTGTCAATAAACAGATTAAGTTAGCTAGGAAGTATGCGAAAAATAGGAAAGTGGACCATCTAGTTAATTTTTTTACAAAAGATTATTTAAAAACTGATTTTGAAAATGAAACTTTTGACAAAATTTTTGCAACCGAGAGTATGTGTTATGCAAATATTAAAGCAGACTTCATTAGGGAGATGTTTAGAATATTAAAACCTGGCGGTAGCTTAGTTATCTCTGACGTATTCCTTGATGGTAAAATAATCAATCATTTTGACCAATCTAAGTTGGATGACTGGATGATTGGATGGGCGGTACCGAATATACCGAGTATTAATGTTTTTCGCAAAGATCTTGTGGATAACGGATTCACTATCTCATTAGACGATAATGTAAAGAGCCGAATTTTACCTTCTGCAAAAAGAATTTATAAGATAGGTCGTCTATTTTACCCATTTGATAAGTTTTGCAATAAAATTGGATTATTATCAGACACTACCTTTTTAAGCACAGTTGCTTGTGTTCTGCAGTACAATTTATTTTCAAAAGATATTATGCAATATCACTTTATCCAAGTGAAGAAGCAAGAATAAGATATGACAAATTTATTATGTAGGGTGGGCACGTGGAAGCAGTTGTTCTAAAATCTCTTTTTATAATTCCTATTTCACTGATTGGAGTTGGTTTATCTTTCTGGGTATTGCTTTCTGATAAAAAAGCTAAAGCTAATAGACTATTATTCACAGAAATAAACTTGCTGATTATTGCTTCGTTTTTTGATTATCTTGCGGGTTTTTTTGATGCTTCAGTTGCAACATTCTTAATCAGGTTATCGTACGCGTTATTGATATTCGCTGCAGTAATTTTTTATTATTTTAGTAAACATTTTCCTTTCTACAATAAACATAATATATTAATGGAATTGATCGTGACAATTCCTGCTTTCTTATTAGGAATAATTGCTATCGCTACTCCGTTAATTGTGAATAATATAAGTATTGTAAGTTGGGGCAATGAAGTTGCGTCTGGCGATTACATCTTATTATATTATTTCTTTTTTTCGGTTTTGATATTTATGTCTTTTGCCAGTTTAATAAATAAATACAGCCATTCCAATAGAGTCGATAAGACAAAAATTAAATTTATGATCATTGGAATTTTAATTTATACGGTTTTTCAGATTATTTTTAATTTATTGCTACCTTTAATAGGAATCCAAAGTTTGTACTATATCGGTGATTATTCGATGATAATATTTATTGTGTTTACGTCATATGCCATCGTTAAACATCATTTATTTGACGTTCGATTAGCAATCGTCAGAAGTGTAACGTATTCACTCGTTTTGGTTACCTTTGCCGGAATCTATCTGGCAATCGCATACGCGATATCTGCCATCTTTAATGCAGGCGTAACAAGCACTGGGCAAATTGTTAGCGGTGTTGCAACCAGTTTATTGCTGGCGTTTATATTCCAACCACTCAAACGATTTTTCGACCGAATCACTAGCCGAGTTTTCTATAAAGACAACTACAATACTGACGATTTCTTTGCGCGGTTAAATAAAACCCTCTCTGTCACAACCGATTTGCGTGGATTATTAGAGCGAGTTGCGTACGAGATTAGTCACACCCTAAAAGCCGAACAAGCTTTCTTCTTTATTTATACAAACGCTGACGGTAATTACATATCGGCCGGTACTGAAAATCATAATCATCTACCGAAACACGACGCAATATTAGTCGAACAAAAAAGTCAAGGCAAAGACAATATCATCTCGGAGTCGTCATTGGATGAAAAAGATTCTATTAGGCGCATGATGATTAGCCACCGAATTGAATTAATTTTGCCGTTAATGCAGGATGACGCGGTTATTGGCTATTTATGTCTGGGCGATCATCTAACTTCTGGCTATACTAACCGCGATATTAGGGCATTAAATACTCTATCGGACGAGCTAATTATTGCCATTCAAAATGCCTTAGCCGTTCATGAAATCCGCGAACTGAACGAATCTTTGCAACAAAAGATTGCAAATGCCACCAAAGAACTTCGTTCTAGTAATGCCATATTGCGTCAACTAGACAAAATAAAAGATGAATTTATCAGTATGGCCAGTCATCAATTGCGAACACCGCTAACAAGCGTCAAAGGCTACCTCAGTATGGTAATTGAAGGTGACGCCGGCAAGATAACACCGTCGCAAAAGCAATTACTCGACCAGGCATTCATGAGCAGCGAAAACATGGTCCATTTGATTAATGATTTCTTGAATGTTTCTAGGATACAAACAGGCAAATTCATAATTGATAAAAGCCCAGTTGATCTATCGGAATTGGTTGAACAAGAAATTAATAGTTTGGTCCCTAACGCAAAAGTTCGAAATATGAAATTAGTTTACAAAAAACCTAAAAAATTCCCAATAATTGACATTG
>Ga0209125_1002924_pt1 | contig 12384 bp, 11 predicted proteins | sample BarGraIncub1131A_FD_184503 | JGI IMG/M metagenome (GOLD analysis project Ga0209125, IMG submission 184503) | Arctic peat soil microbial communities from Barrow, Alaska - Barrow Graham LP Incubations 11-31A (SPAdes) (version 2) | ecosystem: Environmental > Terrestrial > Soil > Wetlands > Peat... | reverse complement strand
CTCACCGCCTCGTCAGGCCAGAAAACCGGGCCTAAACGACCCCCTCCGAGGCGACAACTATCCTGACACAGGGGGGTAGTGTCCGGTTAAGGGCTTGCATGTGATGGCGGCGCACCAATGGTTCCCGCGATGCAGCCGTCTAGGTCAGCTTCTTCTGCCATGATTTCTGGCAGCTCATTGCGTATTTTGATTCTAAGTTCTCTGACACGCGCAATACTAACTCTCTCGTCGTGTTCTTCTTGGCAGTAGATCGCCAAAAGAAGGTACGTTATCAGACCGCCCAGTACCTGAGCCATTAACCCATGTGGGCTTCTAGCGATTAGGTGATATACGTTGAGATGCTGCTTCCACCAGCCAAAAAATGTCTCGATGTCCCAACGTAACTTATAGACAAGGGCAATATCCTCGGATGACAGTTCGAAACGATCAGTAGCAACAAAATATTCCTTGTTTTCAACACGGTAACCGACAACCCGCACAGGCTTTTCAGTCTGATTCTGGTTTGCGGTACCCAGAAGCGCCAGGACATCGAGGAATACATGACTCCCTTCGGGAACCGGGTAATTTTCGATTATCGTTTTTCGGGTGCTCTTTCGTATTCGACAGACGAAGTGTTTCTCTCCGGTCTGCCATTCATCAAAGTTCTTATGGCATTGGTAATACCGGTCCATGACCCCGGTCTGGCCAGGTTCTAGGATTTTCCCGACAAAGGGGCGCTCATCGGCTTTGCCTGATGAGAGATGAATCTTTTCCGGGATTGCACGGTTCAGATCGAATCCAACATGCACCTTTGCTTTTTTGCTACCATCTCGATAGTCGGCCCATTGCATTGAAGCAACAGCATCGATTAGTGATCCATCGATCGCGACCAGTTCACCCAGGCCTGGATGTAGCACAGGAAGAAGCTTTTTGGCCTTTGCTTGTAACCGATAATACATCTCCGTTAGTTGAGGGAGTGCCCTGGTGTTCATTGCTTCAAAGAAAGCGCTTCGACTGACACCTTCTGGGGGAGCTATGTAAGTACGCACAAAATCGTCCTGAGCCATAACCTGCAAAAGCTCGCGACCTGACTCGTACTCCTGCAGGTGTAGGTACACCAAGGCTTTAAGGTGATGCTCAAAAGTGAAGGTCATTGGCCTGTTGCTCCTTGAGGGAATCGGGGTAATAGAAGATACCTCGTCAAGGGCAGGTTTGAACAGACGCTTTATCGCAAAAGGAGTATCAGTCCTTTGAAAAGGTAGAAACTGACGGGGCATTCGCAACTCCTGTCATATAGGATAGTTACGAGAATGCGCCGCGCCGATTTTTCACCTCAAGTCAAGAAAAAAATGAGGCAACACGCTATTTCTATTCAGTTTTTCGAGATCAGTCCGGCGTGCAATTTCTTAACCGGACACTACTGGATTCAAGGAGTATTTATGCGGACATTAATCGATCTGTTCCAGACATTCGAAGCGCTGGGTGACAAAACCGTCTTTGTGAACCGCACCGGCGTGCGGCGTCTGGTTGTTTCCTATGGGGAATTCCACGATCTCGCGCTGAGGATGGCGAATCTCCTGGCGCAAAACGGTGTGGAACCGGGTGACAAGGTGCTGGTCTGGGGTCCCAACTCTTCCTGGTGGGCGGTAGCCTACTTCGGCATCCTCATCCGGGGTGCCATCGCCGTCCCGGTTGACTTCATGTCCGACCTGGCGCGGGCGGATTCCATCCGCGACCTCACCAAAGCCAAGGTCGTGCTGCAGAGCCGCTTCAAACCGGAGCGGATCACCGAAGGCACTTCCTTGCTCCTGGAAGACCTTCAATACCTGCTCGAAGGAATTGAGCCGGTGGTTGAAATTGCCTCTCCCGCACCCGACGACATGGCGCAGCTCATCTATACATCAGGTACCACCGGCAATCCTAAAGGGGTTGTCCTGACCCACAAGAACCTGGTCGCCAACATGACCCAGGTGAACCAGCAGGTTCCGATCATCACCTCCGAGTTCAGCTTCCTTTCCCTGCTCCCGTTATCCCATATGTTCGAGCTGATGGGCGGCCTGCTCACCCCGCTCTACCGTGGCGGGGCGGTCGTGTATCTGCGCACCCTCAAGCCCTCCGCGATCATGGAAGCACTGAGTGAGGAGGATATTTACGTCATCATGTCGGTTCCCCGCCTCATGCAACTGCTGAAAACGACCATCGAGCGGGAACTCGAGGAAAAGCATCTCTCCGGGCTGTTCCGGCGTTTGACGCTGCTCGCAAAGGCGCTTCCCAAAGGGGCGCGCCGGATCCTCTTTTTCCCGGTTCAGAGCAAGTTTGGCAGCAATTTCACCGTCTTTGTTTCCGGTGGCGCTCCCCTGGATCCGGCGGTGTTCCATTTCTGGAGCAGCATGGGATTCACGGTCCTGGAAGGGTATGGAATCACCGAATGTTCCCCCGTCCTTTGCGTCAACACCATGGAGCGGCAGGAGGCGGGTTCGGTCGGTCCGCCCCTGCCGGGAATAGAGATGAAAATCGAGGGGAAGGAGATCCTGGTGCGCGGGGACAGTGTCTTTCCCGGCTACTACGCGAACGAAGAGGCGAATCGCGAGGCATTCACCGAAGACGGCTGGTTTCGCACCGGCGACATCGGAGAACTCGCCCCGGACGGCTGGCTCAGCATTAAGGGGAGGGAAAAGGAGCTGATCGTCACCGGCTCGGGGGTGAACGTTTATCCCGACGAACTGGAGGGGGTGCTGAACAAGATCGCCGGGGTGAAGGAGTCCTGCGTCATCGGCGTCGAGAGGGGAGGGGGGGAAGAGGTGCACGCCGTACTGCTCCTGGACGGAAGCGGCAAGGCTCCCGAGGAGATCATAGCCCAGGCAAACGGCAGCCTGGATGCGCTGCACCAGATTACCGGCTTCACCCTCTGGAAGGAACCGGAATTTCCCAAGACCACCACGCTGAAAATTAAGAAGTTCGCGGTCAAGGAGGAGATCAAAAAGGGGGCCGAGGGAGGCGAGGCCAGCGTCAGCCGGGACAACCTGCTCAACCTGCTCGCCAGGGTGACCGGCACCGGCGTCTCTCAGATCCGCGAGGAATCCCTGCTGGTGACCGACCTGGGTCTCACCTCCATCGATCGGCTGGAACTGGTTAATTTCCTGGAGCAGGAATATCGCCTCGACATCGAGGACTCCCAGATCGGGCCGCAGACGCGGGTCTCGGACCTGCGCCAGATCATCGTCAAACGTGAAAAGCTGACCCTGCACGACCATTTCAGGTTCTGGACCAACTCTTCCTTCTTCAGGGGGCTTAGGGCCGCCTGGGACGCGGTGATCAACGGCCCCATGTTGCGCAGTTTCGCCACGATCGAGGTGCGGGGGAAGGAAAATCTGGAAAACCTGGATGGACCGGTTTTTTTCGTGGCCAACCATCTGAGCTACCTGGACCAGCCCGCCGTCATGTTCGCGCTCCCATCTGAACTGCGCTATGGTACCGCCACCGCCGCCTGGGAAGAGTTCTTCTTTGGGGATTACCATGGGCTCGATCGGATTTTCAGGCGTTTAAGCTACGAGTACGGCACCTTGCTGCTCAACCTGTTTCCGCTCCCCCAGTCACAGGGGTTCAGCGGCTCGCTCAGATACATGGGGAGGCTTGCCGACGCCGGCGTTAACATCCTGATCTTCCCGGAAGGGGGGCATTCCAAGGACGGCAAAATGCAGCCTTTCCAGATGGGACTCGGCATCATGGTGAAGGAGTTGGGGATTCCGGTGGTGCCGATAAGAATCAGCGGAACCGAAAAGGTGCTTGCTCCCGGGGCGAGCTTTCCCACGCGTGGAAAGGTGACGGTAACCTTTGGAGAGCCGCTGCGGTTTCGCTACGAGGAACCGGCGGACATCGTGGAAACGACGCGCCAGGCGGTGGAAAAGCTCTAAATACGATCCCCTTCACCAAGTGGGGGAGCTGACCGTTAGCCCGTAAGAATTTGGAGGATACACAGTATGGATGCTGGGCCGATTTCGCTCCCCTACCGCCGCTACGCCCTAGGGCTCCTGTTGGCGGTCAACCTGCTGAACTACATCGACCGGCAGGTGCTTTTCGCGGTATTCCCCCTGATCAAGATCGACCTGAGTCTCTCCGATACGGCGCTGGGGTTTCTCGGAAGCGCCTTCATGCTCAGCTACCTGCTCTTCGCCCCGCTTTTCGGTTGGCTCGGCGACCGCTGGAGCCGGACCAAACTCGCAGCCGGTGGCCTGGTCGTCTGGAGCCTGGCCACGGCCCTGGCCGGCTTGGCCCCCGGGTACCGGACCCTCCTGGCCGCCCGCGCCACCGTCGGGGTCGGCGAGGCGAGCTTCGGCACGGTTTCTCCCGGGCTCATCGCCGACTTCTTTCCGAAGGAGCGCCGTGGCCAGATCCTCGCCTGGTTCTATGTCGCCATTCCGGTGGGGAGCGCCCTGGGCTACCTACTCGGAGGGGTGCTGGGACAACGGTACGGCTGGCATGCCGCATTTCTGCTGGTCGGCGTGCCGGGTCTGCTCTTGGCGATTCCCATCGCACTGCTGCGTACCCCTCCTCGTGGCGGCGACGAAGCACCGACCCAGGTTCCAAAAGGGAAGGGTTCTCAAGGATACGCGGCCTTGTTCAGAAACCGCTCCTTTGTCTGCAATACCCTCGGCATGGCGGCGATGACCTTCGCCATCGGTGGGCTCGCCCAGTGGATGCCATCCTTCCTGTACCGGATGCATGCCGTTGATGTGGCAAAGGGGAATACGCTGTTCGGCGCGACCACGGTGCTGGCGGGTATACTTGGCACCCTGACCGGCGGCTGGCTCGGCGACCGCTGGCAAAAAAAGAGCGGCAAGGGATATTTGCTTGTCTCAGGCTGGGGTTTCCTGATCGGTGCCCCCTTCGCCGCCTGGGCCATCATCGCCCCCGGCTTGACCTCCTGCATGATCGCGATATTTATCGCCGAGTTTTTTCTCTTTCTCAACACCGGGCCGCTCAATACCGTCATCATCAACGTCACCAACCCGGCGGTCCGCGCCATGGCCTTTGCGGTGAACATCTTCTTCATCCACGCCCTGGGTGACGCCTTTTCTCCTTCCATCCTAGGCTGGCTCTCCGACCAGTGGGGGTTGCGCAGTGCCTTGCTGATCACCCCTTTCGCCATGGTGCTGGCCGGCATACTCTGTTTCATCTGCGGCAGGTTCGTGGTGCGGGACATGGCTCAAGCCGAGGGGTGATGACCACGGGACCGGCGGCGTCAGTAGGGGGATATGCTGTGGGTTTGGATGGTTTGGCCCGAATTTGTATGCCTAATGGTTGACAGGATGCCTGCTCAGGGTGTAATAAGGGACGCATTTATGTAGTGTTATTGGAGTCTTGCATTGGACCGAATCACAAAAACGGCGACCATTGTTGGGAGTTGTTGTCTCGTGTCAAAGGTTGACATCTTGTTTGCTCGTCGGTACCCGCACTTCTCGATACCTGCTATTACTCAAGTTTAAAGGTCGGTTGCCAATGAGCCGTTACGTCCGTCAACCTGCATACCTTTCCAGAGAGGTCTTCACCGTGCTGTCTACCCGCCCAACCATTTTTTCCAGATACGTTCTCCTGCTGCTGATCCTTTCCTGCTTCTCCGCCTGCGCCACAGTGCAAAAACCGCTCACCTGCATCGTACCCGGCAGGGAACTGGAGACCATTCAGTCATCCATCGCCATTACCATGAAGTCCGGAGAACACGGCAGCGGCGGCCGGGGCTATCTGATCTTCAAGCACCCCGACCGTTTTCACCTGGCAGTGCTCTCGCCCTTCGGCCTGACCCTGCTCGAGGTTTTCAGCGACGGCGAGCGGCTGACCTGCCTGGTTCCTTCCCGGCAGACCGCCTACAACGGTCTGCTATCGGAATTGCCGGAAACTGGCGTTCTGAAAAACCTGGGAATGATGAAATGGGTGGTGGCGCGGACGCCCCTGGTCGATCTTTCCAACGGTGCCGGGAATGTAATTGTGCCTTCCGGAGACCGGCTGTTTTTCGATAAGGACGGCCTGATCCTGCGCAAGGTCTCGCGGCAGGGTGACCAGGTCGAATATGACGGGTACCGTAATGCAAACGGGGTGGCTTTTCCTGAAACTATCATAATCAAGAACAGTTTTGGCGACACGGTGAAGGTCGTTTTCGACGAACCGGAGATCAATACGCCGGTCGAGAAGGCGGCACTCACCCCCAACCTGGAAGGGATCACCGTCCTTCCCCTTTCTGATTTCAAGGGGCTCTGATCCTGCCATTTATTCCTGATTTTTAAAACAATTCTGTTAATGATTCCATCTCCTTGGTATGCTAGAGTGTCCAAGGCTTGCGGACCGGTCCCAACCCCCATCCCAGAGGGCTGGAAGCTGGCGCATCGGCTCTGTTTAGTAGGAATATTCGCCAATCCAAAGGAGTCCTTTTATGAAATTTGCTCAGCCACTTATCCTCTCCGCCGGTCTTTTCCTCCTTTGCGGCTGCACCATGTTCTATTCCAAACCGGCGACGCCGGCAAAGGTGGCGACACCAAAGCCACTTTCCATACCGGTCGGCAGAAACTGGCAGGTAATCGAGGAGGCCCCGAAACTGAGCGACGAGCGGGGACATGTTCCCTTTCAGATGGAACAGTCCGTACAGCCCGAGGGAGCAAGGCCCGTATCACCGCCTGATAAGCGTAAGATCGAAACGCCTCGCTGAGCGCCGGCGCTAGCCAGTCTTCGGCGCGGCTTGTCGAGAGGTTTTTTTAAGGTTTCTTGGGAGAGAGGGGAACCTTGCTGACCTTGGCCTTCACTCCTTGCTCCGTTAAAGTTCAACCGTCAGGAAATGCAACGCCAGCGTTGAATTGGCGTCATCCGCCACCGGAACAACCCGGGTTATATCGGGAAACCTTGGGGCACACCTGTGACCCGCCCCGGACCAAAAGTTTACAAGGTGACCATCAATGGATAAGAAAGTATACCTGGGTATCTTGGCCGCCCTTATCACCGCCACGGCTGCTGGTCTCTTCGCCTATATGTGCGCGCCGATCGCCAAACCGCTTGCCTGGGCGCTCATCATCGGCATCGCGACCCTGCCGCACCATAACCGATTGGCCGCGCGTTTTCCACTGCACCCGGGGCGCGCAGCCGGCCTCATGGTGCTCGCCATTATGGTCTGTTTGGTTCTGCCGATGGCAGCATTTGTCGCAACGGTCGCGGCCAACGCAACGGATTGGTATCAACAGGTGGAGCAACTCGTTCTGGCCGTTACCAGAACCGGGGCGAGCACGCTCAGCCATCTACCGCTTGTCGACAGGCTAACCTCGCTGGGAGATAAACTCGGTCTCGACCTGGCCGGCATGGGTGGAAAATTCGCGGTGGTTTCCTCGGGATTTTTGCTCGATGCGGCGACTAACGCGGCAAAGAACCTGGCAGACCTCTTTTTCACCCTTGCCCTGGCGCTATTCATACTTTTTTTCATCTACCGCGACGGAGAGAGGACTATCTCCGCTGCCATCACTCATTTCGCCTCCAACCGGCAGAAGGCTCTGCGCTATGTAAACGAGGTCCGTTCGGTAACAACAGCCGTAACGGTCGGCACCATCCTTACCTGTTGCGTGCAGGGGGTAACCGCCGGACTCGGCTATTATGTGGCGGGAGTTCCCGCCCCGATTTTCTGCGGCGCGTTGACGGCTGTAGCAGCGTTGGTGCCGGTTGTCGGCACGGGGGTGGTATGGGTGCCGCTCGCGGCGCTGGTCGCCCTTAACGGCGCCTATCTCGCCGCGGGACTCCTTGCGCTCTGGTGCATCGTCTTCGTGGGGCTTGCCGACAACGCGATACGTCCGCTTGCCATCGGAGCGACCAGCGATATTTCCACCCTGGCGATCGTCCTCGGTGCGATCTGCGGCGTCTTCTCTCTCGGCCTTCTTGGGCTCATCCTGGGCCCCGTAGTCTTCGCCATCCTCATCACCCTCTGGGGTGAAGCCATCATAGTCGACGAACCGGCCGATTATGCCGGGAATCATCCGCGATCGGCAGACTAGGGCGGTGGATCCGCCAGTTCAGACTGGCCGGAAGCCGCAGCGCTAGGCCTCATGATTCGCCCGGTCTGCAAGATTCTCACCCCTCCCGTCATATGCGACAGTTATGTTAAACGTGACGGGTCACACTGACGGTTTTTACAGCACCCCGCACCCCCCCTTCCTCTTTTTACTCGTACTATCAGACCCTTGCAGTCGCTGTTTCCACGGAAATCACCTGGCACGTAAGTTGCGCTATAATCCTCTAAGCAGCACCTGGGCAGTGTCGTTCTTTCTGGGTTCCCGTGGAGTCGCAGCTTGTCGAGTGACATGAGTTTACCTCGCGGTTACATCAAACAGACCGATCGGCATGGTCACTCAACACAAGCAAAAGGAGCAATACTATGAAAAAGCTTTCAATGTTGTCATCTCTAGGACTTTTAGTAGCAGTCATGATGCTGTCCGGTTGCATTCTTCCCTATTGGGAAGACGATGGTGGTGGTCGCGGCGGTGGCGGGCATCACGATGGCGGACATCGTGAGGGCGGGGGACGCGGAGGTGGCGACCGCCACTAAGGTCGACTGATCGTCATGCCTATGCCTGTTTCGGTTCTCACTGCCATTCGGTAGCATGAGCCGGACAGGTATGGGCGCGGTCTCTCCTTCTCTTAGGCCATGCCCCACCGATTTTCGGGGGAGCTAACAGGGCGTGTAACTCTTGCCGGCTATTAAGTCGGTTCTGATGGTGAACCAATGGAAACTTATTGTGGAATTCCCCCACTCACTCCAGCAAACTTGCGGGAGTGTTTCTATTAGCGCTGAGCGTTTTTGGATTTCTCTTCCAAGTGCAGTTTAGGATGGATTCCGTCTCTAACGGGTCGCGAGCTGATAGAATTCAGCTAGTTGAAAGAGTATTTTAATGGCGGATGCAGCTTTCCATTCATTCATCTGGATGGTTAAATTAAAGACGACTGGAAGGAACTTATCATATGATTCGCACACGGCATATTTTCATCGGTAGGTGCGTTGCTGTTGCCCTATTAGCGGTGGCCGCTTTATGCACCGGACAATCAGCAGATGCCGCATCAAGCGGTGGCAAGGCGCTTCTCTCCAGATATCCGGCGTTGAGTGGCAAATTGCAGAAGAATCAATTTAAGGCCCCGATATATTTGGAATCCTTTGAGTCAGATGGGTCCCAACGGGTCGATATGTACGGAATTTTCTATTACCCCTTCGACGCTGTCAGGGATGCGTTGCAGTCGCCGGTCAATTGGTGCGACATTACCTCGTTGCACACCAATATAAAGGCCTGCACGACCAGGCAATCCGCTGACCAACGGTTTTTGACCATTTACAGCGGCCGAAAATACTATCAGCCTCCCGCTGACGCTTACCCGTTGAAATTAAATTTTCGCGTAGCAGCACAGCAACCGGATTATCTTGATATAGTTCTTGCCGCTCAGGATGGCCCATTGCGAACCAAGGACCATCGGATCAGGCTGGAAGCCGCTCCGCTCGACAAGGGCAGAACTTTCGTTCATTTCAGTTATGCCTACCGCCACGGTCCGGTGGCTAACATGGCCATCAAGACCTATTTCGCGACGCTCGCTCGTGACAAGGTGGGATTCAGCCTGGTTACAGGCCAGAACGGAGCTCCTGTATATATAGGCGGGGTAAGGGGAGCCGTGGAACGTAATACGGTACGATACTATCTCGCCCTCCAGACCTTCATGGACACGATTAAAACCCCGGAAGGGCAGCGTTTCGAAAAAAGGATCGGCCGCTGGTACGACCTCACGGCGCGGTATCCACGGCAACTGAAGGAAGTCGAAAAATCGGAATACCTTGCCAATAAGAGACGCGAACACCTGAACCAGCTCAGGCTGCAGAAATAGGAAGGCCAGAAGGTCGCGGCCCAGGTAATCAGAACTGCCCAAGGGGCAGAAACTCTCGACGGCATGTTGAGTCGCCGGGTGAAAAAGGAGGAAGTACGATGTTATCACGGACAATCATGATGTTACTGGCGCTGCTGTTGACGGGATCCCTTGCTTGCGCGGATAACGGCTTTAAGGAAGGCGGCAAAGAGGTTGGACAAGGATTTAAGGAAGGAGGCCAGAAGGTCGGACAAGGAACTAGGAAAATCGGTAAGGCCACCGTAAGTGTGGCCAAGAAATCGGGCAAGGCCACCGGAAAGGCTTTTAAGAAATCGGGCAAGGCTACCGGAAAGGCTTTCAAGCACGCCGGGAAAGAAACCGGTGAGGCTTTCAGTGGTAAATAGTCTTGAGCTGTTAGCTTCATGCTTACTGAATCCGATGTTTCTTGAGGCATAGTGACCAAAGTCAGCAGCCACCTGACATACTGCGTAAGCTAGCAATTGGACTTATCGTAAGGGGAACAAGGGAGGTGTTTGACCGGATCTCTATTGCGAAAGCCGGCGGATTGGATGCCTCTAAATGACCTAACACGGCGCATGGGCGGGGGAGGGTGCCGACTAATCCGTGGAATCAAATCATTCTTTTAGTGCGTTTGTTTCGTGGAGTAGCCGAGGTGGCAAATGGTGCAGAGTTTGTCGCCTTCCTGGATAAGATGAGGTTGAGGTTTAGTGAGGTCGTGACAGGAAAGGCAGGTTACTTTCCCGTCTTCAAGAACGCAACCCGCTTTTTCCACATCCTGAAGTGCCGCGTAATCCCTTGATTTGCCGGTGGGCGGATAATTGTGCATGAGCGAATGGCTCTTACTGTAGAGACATTCGTTCCCAAGGCAGATAGAGACAGCCTTTCCCGGTGATCCCGAATGGCATTTGAGGCAATCCTGCATCTTCAGGATCCCGGCCGCCTGGGTCTGATGGTATGAATTGCTCCCACAAAAACTCAGCATTGAGGTTCCGGTCGCAACAATAATAAGGAGTAGGAAAATCCGATTTGAATTTGCTACCATCTTTATTGGCCTCTTTCACGAGATTACCAGCACCACCCAGCCTGTCAAGAACGGGAAATCATTCGGTCTTCGGGTAGTATAAATAAGGCGCCCCCGAATTAGGAGGCGCCTTATTGTCTACATTGACGTCTGGGTTCGAAATGGAGAAGGAACATGCATGCAGAGGAAATGGGACAAAAAAAGCACCTGGGGAGTAATCCCAGGTGCCAGTTCTTTTTTGATGGTGGAGCTACGCGGGATCGAACCGCGGACCTCTTGAATGCCATTCAAGCGCTCTCCCAACTGAGCTACAGCCCCATCTAAGGAAACCTGTTTATAGCAGAGGGGTAGATCAGTGTCAACATTTTTTTACCTGTCGGGTAAGTTCAATTTCATACTTGACCTGAATTATGGCTTCCGCTATAATCCCGAAACATTTGCGCCGGAGTGGTGAAATTGGTAGACGCACTGGACTCAAAAGCCTAGGGACCCAATACGCAACCCCGCAGCCAGCTTGGCTTTGCGGGGCTTTTCTTTTGGTCGATTGACATCTAATTGATATATGCTGAAACGCCTCTTTATCTGTCCTTTATCCCACCAAAACGTCCCTCATTATTCCCGTTCCGTTTTATTTGGCTTACCGACAATTTTCCCCTCTCGGAGAACCAAACGGGGGGGGAGCGTGACGACAGCCGGGACGATATCCTCAACATGGCAGGGGATTGCAGAAAATTAGTTTTGATTACTGTATAGGTTTTTTCACGAATTCATCTGTGCAATAAATCTACTTTCCGCATGGACCACAATCAGATCCCGATGATGCATTGACTCAGCTTGAGAATACCCCTGGCGAAGGAACCTGTCTCTATTTTGGAAAAACTCTCGAAGATAAGCTCACTATCGACCGGCCTTTCCGGATCGACTATCAGGGCAATCGGCTCCAGCGCTTCGGTCCAATCGCTGTTTTCCAAAACGGAGTCCGGTGCATAGTGGCAAAGCCTTGCATCATGGTCATCGGCCAGGCAGTCGAAAAGGCTGGTAAGGTCCTCGACCCGCTCGAACCTCTGTTCTTCGCCACGACCGTAAAGCCCCGCGTGTTCCGCCAGCAGAGAGGTTCGCACCCCGCGGATGGCGGCCACCAGCTCCAACTGCCCGGCCGGGTCCGCCGCCTCCCAGCTTACGTTCAGTTCCGTATCAAGCCCCATGCTCCGGTTGGTGGCATTCGCGGAGCCAACGGTGAGAAACCTGTCGTCCACGAGGAGCAGTTTTGAATGTATGAAGGTCATCCGGCGCTTACCGTCATCTTCCAGGGCCGCGGAAGAATAGACTCTCAGGCTATGGCCAGTTTTTTCCGCTACCTGCTGCAGGGCGCGCAGCATCTTCATCTGGGGCAGGCCCAGGAACAGTTCCTCGGTGAATGAGAGCCGGTCGGGCAGTATCATGATGATCTGGAGCAGGGGGCGGTCGGGCGTCGTCATCCGGGCGATCAG
>Ga0209125_1002923_pt1 | contig 12387 bp, 10 predicted proteins | sample BarGraIncub1131A_FD_184503 | JGI IMG/M metagenome (GOLD analysis project Ga0209125, IMG submission 184503) | Arctic peat soil microbial communities from Barrow, Alaska - Barrow Graham LP Incubations 11-31A (SPAdes) (version 2) | ecosystem: Environmental > Terrestrial > Soil > Wetlands > Peat... | reverse complement strand
GGAATTGTTCACAAAATAATTCAAAATAAACTCAATTGCAAAAGTAATTTCCACCCCCAATACATTCAACAGTGGAAGTTAGTCTTACAAATCAAAGGGTAGATTTTACCTTTACAAATTATTATAATAATATTAGATATACCAGGACAATAATCCTTGCCTTATCGTGGGGAGGGTTCATTATGCCAAAATCAAAACACTTTATCCTTAGTGAAAGATTTGTGATTGAACACATGATTAGGGATTCTTTTTCATTTAAAGCAATTGCTAAAGAACTTGATCATGACTGTACTTCTATTTCTAAAGAAATTAAACATCATATTACTTTAAAAAAGACAGGCGCCTATGGCAAGTCATTTAACAACTGTATTCATCGTTTTGATTGCAAATGCTCCTATATCTGTGATAGTCCAAGCTGTCGAAACAACTATTGTCGCTTTTGCTCAAGATGCGCTGATGTTTGTTCTGATTACAAAGAACATATATGCTTATTACCATCAAAGCCACCTTATGTTTGCAACGGATGTGAAAATCTTAAAAAGTGCACTCTCCAAAAATCTTTCTATAGTGCGGCTACCGCCCAGAAAGAATATGAAACTCGCCTTTTTGAATCACGAAGTGGAATTACCACAACGGAAGAAGAAGTTTTACGTCTCGACAAAATAATCAGTCCACTCATACAGAGGGGTCAATCAATTCATCATATTTGTTCCAACAACAGGGATGTCATAATGCACAGCGAAAAATCAATTTACAATTATATTGACAATAATCTTTTTTCTGCTAGAAATATAGATCTCCCCAGAAAAGTAGTATATCGTCCAAGAAAGAAATCTAGCAGCAATTTCAAAGTCGATAAGTCATGCAGAATTGGACGTACTTATGAAGATTTTTTAACCTTTATGAAAGAAAACCCGGATACGCCAGTTGTTGAGATAGATAGTGTGGAAGGTATAAAAGGGGGCAAAGTTCTTCTCACTATTCACTTCACAAACTCTCAATTTATGCTAGCATTTATTAGGGATGCCAATACTTCACAATCTGTAATTGATATTTTTGAAGACCTCTACTGGGAACTTGGTCCAGATATTTTTTTAAAACTCTTCCCAGTAATTCTCACCGATAACGGCAGTGAGTTTTCAAATCCAGAAGCTATTGAGTTTGATAAACTAGGTAATCCAAGAACTCATATATTTTATTGTGATCCATCGGCCCCATATCAAAAGGGCGCTATTGAAAATAATCATGAAATAATCCGTAGGATTGTTCCAAAGGGACACAGTTTTAATTCATACCTACAGAAGGATATTTCATTAATGATGGATCATGTCAATTCCTACGGAAGAAAAAAGCTGAATAACCGGTCACCATACTCGGTATTCAGCTTCCTTCATGGGATTGTTACACTTGAAAAACTCGGTTCAGAATTCATCTTACCAAATGATGTTACTCTGAGACCTAAGTTACTAAAAAAATAAAATAATATCAGGCAAGTATTTCTGTTAGGTATATCGTACTAATTTATCACATTTTGAGGGGTGGATTTTACATCCGCGAAAAAAAAGTTAAATTCCACCCTTTATTTGGTATACCTTAAAACAGGCAAAATCTGCTTGATATACTTCATATTATAACTATTTTGCTTGAAAAATAGTAGATATAAACGTTTTTTCATTAAAAAATATTTCTAACTTTTTTTACAGTGGAAATTAACTCTACAAAGTGGAAGTTACCTTTACAATTCACCAATTTTTTATATATTGTTTTGTAAACCAATAGTGCATTTAATAAAAGTAAAGTACTTGTTATAAAAAAGATATATTTAATACCAAAACTTGCAGCCACCTGACCTCCAAGCAGAGAACCTGCAAATGTACCCAAATATTGCGCAGACATGGCAAATCCAAAAATTCTACCTGTAATTGAATAGGGAGTCATTTTTTTTAAAAGGGTAGAAATTGAAGGTATAAGACCTGCTGTTGCAAATCCTAATAAGAATCGAAGTCCCATAAGTTGCCAAGGATTTTTCACAAAAGCCTGTGGAATAAATATTAATCCTGCTGCAATTAGCGCTACCAACATTATTTTTTGTGCACCAATTTTGTCCGATAGTTTACCAAGTCTTGAAGCTACTAGTATATTTGCAAGGCCTGATACTGAAAATACCATTCCAGAAATTAATGCAATATGCGAGGCACTTTGAGATAGCTCTGTCACATAAACAGTTATAACAGGCTCTATTGAATAGAATGCTAGTTGCAAAATAAAGGCTGTTACAAACATTGTAATAATCAAACCAGGATTAGGAATACTTTTCCAAACCTCTTTAATATTGAGTACCTTTTTATCCGTTCGAATAAAATTCTCTTTTACAAATATAAGTGTTGTTATAAACGCAATCAATAAGAGGCCACCGGTTATCAGAAATACGCTTCGTAGTCCTAAAGATTCCTCTAAGAAACCACCAATCATTGGGCCCAGCAAAGAACCTGAGATTGTAGCCGTAGATAGTGTGCTTAATGCAAAACCAGCATTTCTCTTATCTGTCTGAGTTGCTATGAGGGTAGTACAAGCTGTGCTATAACCTGAAATAACTCCCTGTAGTAGCCGAAGTCCTATTAATTGATAAACATTACTTACAAAACCCATGCTGAATATTATAATTGCCATACCAAGACTTGCACGGAGAAGCATTGGTTTTCGACCAAATTTATCTGCAGCTTTCCCCCAAATGGGAGAAAAAATTGCGGAAACTATATAGGTACAACCAAAGGCAATTCCTGAGAGTTGTACAATTGAAGCCGTATCATGGACACCAAGCTGATTTATATAAAGCGGCAGCACTGGTGCAATTTGACTCATACCTATCATTGTTACAAACATTCCAAACCAACAAACTATTAGGTTCCTTTTAGAAATTTCCATAAACACAGCCTTCTTTATATATCATTTAAAAAAACTTAAGAAAATTCAATATTTTCTTATTAATTTCTCTCGATTAAGCAATTACTATTTTCTTATACTTAAAATAAAACCTGACACCAACCTTTTATAACTTTCTTCTCTATCCCAGTTTGATTTAAAAAAACCTGCGGCTTCCAAAGAAACAAACCCGTGCATAATACTTCTTAAACCTCTAACTATATGCATTGCATCTTCTTCGCTATATTTATATCCCTCTAAGACTTTATACATTATCTGAACGAATATGTGCCCGGCTTCTTTTACTTCACTATCATCTAGTGTAGGTGATTTAATAATTGCTTTATAAAGTTCAGGGCATTCTTTGGCAAATTTTCTATACTTATATGCAATTGCAGTAATCGCTTCATCATTTGATTTGCCAATTGCTGAATCTCTCACTACAGCGCCTAATTTTTCCATGCCCAATTTGGCGAGACCCACATATATATCCTTCAATCCATTTATATGATTATATAGTGAAGGAGTTTTCACTCCTAACTTATTCGCTAATTTAAGAAGTGTAATATTCTCCAGGCCCACTGTTTCAGCTAACTGCGCGGAGGTATTCAAAATTATTGTTCTATCTAATTTGTTTCTGGACATTTATTTATCCCCTTTCAAAATAACTATAAGTAATATATATAATAAACTAATGCAATTAGTCTGTCAACTAATGTAATTAGTTTATATCAAGAATAATATTATAAAAATAGTTAAAACAAGAAAACCCAAAGTATATTTTATTTAATTAATTACACAATACACTTTTCATGGGTTTCCTTGCCACCTTAATTTTGAAACTAGTATGGTTTTATTGATTGCTCAAATTTAAATATATTATTTGGATCATAGATTTTTTTTATCTTCTTAAGATGAGGATAATTTTCACCGTAATATTCATATCCATAGTTTTTAAGCCCAGCATAAGGGAAGTTTACATAGGTTCCATTTGTTAGGGGTTTAACATATTGAAAAACCTCTTCAACCCAGTTCTTATAGAGGGTTGCATCGTCATTTTTCTCCCAATCAGCCGTTATACCAATAATATATTCAGCATTTCTATAAAAAAATGCTGAGCAATTACTAGGTATTTCTCGTATTGCACCACCCAAAGAATATAGTCTAATATAACAGTTATCTTCCCCTGGACTATTGTCCACGTATTGGACTAAATTTTTTATAGTTCTTTCAGATAAAGAACTATATACAAATCTTCCAGTAGCTTTAAATCTATTCGGTGGTCCATAAAAAGATCCTATAGCACGTACAGCTTCAATAAAAGGTACATATTCTATTGAAGAATCCTCTAATAAACCAGGAAGCAATAAAAAGCTTTTTAAAATTCTTTCAGCCTCTAATTTATTTCCATAGAAAAATGCATTTAGATATATGCCTTCCTTGTTAAAACCTGCAAAGCAGCTAATCTTTCTATTGGCGGTTTTTAACCAGCATTGCCATAAGTTTAAGAAACTTTCTCTGGAGACTTCATTCCATCTAAGCTGTATAACAGTAATTTTATCTACTTCATAAACCTTGAAAATATAAGCGATTACTACTCCAAAATTTCCTCCACCAGCTCCTCTACAAGCCCAAAATAATTCGGAATTCACATTTCTGTTTGCAGTTAATAAAATACCCTTATCATTAATTATTTGTATTTCTAGAAGATTGTCTGCTACTAAACCAAAATTTCTGCAGGACAAACCTATTCCTCCACCTAATACTAGGCCCGATATTCCAACTGTAGGACATGTCCCACCATTGAAACCATAGCCCTTATCAGCAAGTTTCGAATATACACTCCATAAATTTGCACCTGCTTGAATCTTTACAATATCATTATTAGTAGCTATATCAATTTTATTCATATAGCTAGTATCAATTACTAAAACATCATTATCTGTTGAATAGCCCTCGTAATTATGACCTCCTGTACGAATTCGCAGTTCTATATGGTTTCTTTTACACCATTTTATGGCATTAGATACATCTATAGGATCGTAACAATAAACAATAGCCAAAGGAAATTTGTTTATGTCACGGTTGTATTCAAGTCGTAGAAAAGGATACTCCTTATCGGAAGGGGTTATCACTTTACCTGTTAACCCATTAAAATTCATATTCTCGCCCCTTTGTCAAATTATTATTTGACAGTATATAATATGTTTTTAAATAAAATAAAGTTACATTGGGAGTGAAAAGATTGACAATAACTATACTTAATTCTATAATTAAGAATAATATATGAAAGGTAAGAGGTATTTAGAGATATGAGAAAATAATTCACTTAAATAGATTTTTAATAAGACAATAAGAAATTCTCAATTATAGATTTTTTGTTGTGCATTTTATTAAAACTGTGAGTGGATATTAACTTGTTGCTTTGAATATTACCTTAAATATTATTCCTAAGAGTATTATTTGTGATGCTTTAGGGTGTTTTTATGATAATTATTAAGTTTAGGCAAAAGTATTTTATCCTCTCCAAATTAAAGGAGGGGTTTTTTTATGTTGTTAATTGAAGGTGGAAATATAAAAAAATATTATAGAGACAGACTTATACTGGATATAGAAAATTTAAAAATATACTCAGAGGATCGAATAGGTTTAGTAGGACTAAATGGTGCAGGTAAGACTACACTTATTAATATACTTTGCGGAGAAGCCCAGCCTGATGAAGGCTGGGTTAGGAGATACGGAAGCTATAGTGCATGCGGTCAGCTTGTTTCAAAAGAATATGAAGATATAGATAAAAAAGTAGCTAATAAATTTGGGATTGTTAATACCTGGAACAATTATTTAAGCGGTGGCGAGAAAACAAGATTTAAAATGGCAAAATGTTTTGATGAAAATAGCGATATAATATTTGCAGATGAACCTACAAGTAATTTAGATGTGCAGGGCATAGAGTTTCTTGACAATAAGTTTAAGCAGTATAAGGGTGCCTTAGTAATCATATCACACGACAGGGAGTTTCTAGATAAGCTATGCACTAAGATACTAGAGATAGAGGGCGGAAAACTTAAGGAATATACAGGTAATTATACAGCCTTTAAGCTTCAAAAAGATTTAGAAATAGAAAGAACATCATTTGAGTTTCAGCAATATGGAAAAGATAAAAAAAAGCTTGAAGAAGCCATGGATAATACAAAGCAAAAGGTTAAGACTATGAGAAAGACTCCGGCAAGAATGGGAAATTCAGAAGCAAGACTTCATAGTAAAATGGGAAGTCAAAAGGCAAAAGGCAACCTAGATAGAGCAGTAAAAAACATGAAAGCTAGAATACAACATCTTGAGATAAAAGAGAAACCGAAAAAAATACAAAATATAAAGTTGGATGCTTTAGGAAATGGCGAGCTTTATAGTAAAATAATTATTTCGGGAAAGAATTTAAGTAAGTCTTTTGGAGACAGAATTATATTCAATAATACAGAGTTTGATATTTATAATCGCTCAAGAACTGCGCTTATTGGACCTAATGGTAGTGGTAAGAGTACTCTTATTAAGATGATTTTACAAGGAGATTTAACAATAAAAATAGCCAAAGGTGCAAAAATAGGTTACTTCAGTCAAGATATGAACATCCTTGTGGAGGAGCTAAGCATTCTAGAAAATGTAATGGAAAATAGTATTTATGATGAAACTTTTGCACGAACCCTATTGAGCAGACTTCTTTTTAAAAAAGAAGAAGTTTATAAGAAGGTTAATGTACTAAGTGGAGGGGAACGAGTAAAGGTATCTTTTGTGAAAGTATTTTTGAGTGATATTAACTTGCTTATTCTGGATGAACCAACTAATTATCTTGATATATACTCCTTAGAAGTTGTGGAAGCAGCACTAAAGGATTATGAGAGAACTGTTCTATTTGTCTCCCACGACAGAAGATTTATAAAAACAGTTGCAAATAGCATATTATCCATTGAAAAACACAAATTAATCACTGTTAGAGGTAGTTATGAAGAATATATAGAAAAAAGAGACAATAAAATTGATGTAAGCAAGGAAGCCTTGGCAAATGAAATTTTTGTTCTTGAAAACCATCTGTCAGAGCTTATCGGAAAGCTTTCCATGCCATCTAGAAAGGATGATATAGAGAAACTGGATAGTGATTATTATGAAGTATTAAATAAGTTACAAAAAATTAAAAAGTAAAAAGGTATTTTTTTAATTACCATCAATATTGACAAGAATTTGTTGAAATGGTAACGTTAGTTGAAAAGTAAAATATTAAAGAAATTAACATGAAGAAGTAACCCGTGGCGAATGATGCGATACTGTCAAATTATGAAGGAGGAAGCAGTAAATGAGAGAAAATTGGAAAAGCAGGAAAGGTTTTATTTTTGCAGCAGCAGGAGCTGCAATAGGACTCGGTAATTTATGGCGATTTCCATTCCAAGCATATAAAAATGGTGGAGGCGCATTTCTTTTACCCTATTTTGTAGCACTGATTACTTGCGCTATACCCTTAATGATTATGGAGTATGCTTTTGGTAGAAAAATTCGTGGAGGATCAGTAAAGGCATTTTCAACTTTAGGAAAAAAATTAGAAATTGTTGGGTGGATTCAAGTAATGGTACCTATAGTTGTTATGACATATTACTGTGCAATTATTGCTGTATCTGTAGTCTTTATGATTTTTTCATTAGGGCATGCCTTTGGTATTATTAACTGGCTTTCAAATCCAGGACCTATTATGGGTATGGTTACAGGAAGTGCAAAAAATGCTTTGGATTTTGGTGCTGGTATTAGTATTTATATTTTAGTTGCTGTTATCGTAGTTTGGATTTGTAATTGGCTTATTGTTAGAAAAGGTATTTCTGGTGGGATAGAAAAAATGTCTATGATTTTCACACCCATGCTATTGATACTAATGATTATATTTATGATTAACTCAATCCGGCTAGAAGGTTCCACAATAGGACTTGAAGCACTGTTTAAACCGGATTTCTCTAAGATTTTAGATCCAAGGATTTGGGTTTCTGCTTATGCTCAAGTATTTTTCTCAACAACCTTAGCAGTAGGTGTTATGATTGCCTATGGTTCCTACTTAGATGATAAAGCGGATATTGTAAACAGCGCAATTATTACAGTTTTAGCCAATGCAAGTTTTGATATTATTGCTGGGATATTAGTATTCTCAACACTAGGTCACTTAGTAAGTACTATGGGTGTAAAATTTACCTCATTTGGTACAGGTCCAGGGGTGGCATTTATCGCATTCCCAATTGCTATTTCAACCATGTCAACAAATGTTGTTATCCAAGGGTTACTGGGCTTCCTCTTCTTCTTTTGTTTATTTATTGCAGGTATATCATCTAGTATTTCAATGCTAGAATCCTTTGCAACTGCAGCGCTTGATAAATTTAATATATCTAGAGCAAAGCTTGTTTCAATGATTTCCATTGTTGGCTTCTGTGGCAGTGCATGTTTTGCAAGCTATGCAGGATTTAACTATATTTTAGATATCGTAGATGCATATGTGGCAAACATTGTGATTGCAGGACTAGGTCTTGTAGAAGTTATTTTAATTAGCTATATTTATGGAACTAGTAAGCTTCGCGAGGAAGCCAACGCTTATTCTGACTTTAGAGTTGGAAAATGGTGGGACTATCTATTAAGATATTTTACGCCATTGTTACTTGGAGCTGTTGTAATAACAAATATAATCAACATAATTACTGATTTGTTTAAAAGTGATATAGTAGGAGTAGTCTCCACCATTGTATTTGGCTGGGGAATTGTAGTTATAATGATTGGTGCATCCTTAATATTTTATAAGAAAAAGTGGACTGTAAACTCAATACAAGGTGCTCCCATATTAGCTGATAAGGTCGTAAATACAGATTCCAGAAATAATGATTAATTGGAGGGATTTCTATGTCAACAAGTGCCATAGTAATGATGATTATCGGATGTGGATTAGTTTGGGGAGGAACAGTGGCTGCAATAGTTATAGCACTAGCGGTAGAAAAGAAAAAAAATTTAAATCCAGTTAAGTAATATATATTAAAGAAAAGGGCAATATAAAAATATTATTAACTACTGGAGGTATTTATATATGTTCATATCGGGAGAAATTTTCAAAAATGGAAATAATAAAAGGAAAAAAAGTGGTGATGATGCTTCAAAGCCTGGTGATATCAAAGAAGAAATTAATATTTCCAAAAACGAAATGCAAAATAGTGAAGTGGGCCTTGATAAACAAGTCGTACAAGGGAAAAAGCTTCTCTAATAACAAAAAAATAGACCTCTACTATGTTTGAAAAGAACATAGTAGAGGTCTATTACTTTTATTTGTTAATTAATCTGATATTAAAGCATTTATTATATTGGTTTCATTGTCTTTAGTTATGGTGCCTACAGCAACAAGAGTGTCTAGCCGTCTATGTAATTCAAGCTTTTGTGAATCAACCTTTGAAATTCTAGTAAGATTTATTACAGCAGTTCGCTGATCATCATTAATAGTTCCTAGTGAAATTAAATTATCAAGTTTGGACAATAAAATGTTATTAATAGTTTTAACGGTTGATTTTTTACATTGCATAAAACTATTTATTATAGTATTTTCTTGATCTTTAGTTATAGATCGATTTGTAACAAGAGTAGATATTTCTATAAGTTCATCTGTGTTGGTTTTAGAAATAGTATATAAATTCATAATTTGTTTTTTCTGAAGTTCCGTTATTGTTCCTAAGTTTATAAGGCTGTCTAGCTTATGGCTAAAATTATCCTTAATGGCCTTTGAAATGGAATTTTTGTAAGTCACAAAAAGATTGGATATAATAGCTTCTTGGTCCTTAGAAATCGTACCAGTAGTAGATAATCTATCAATATTTAGGTTTGGTAGTGATTGTTTATATGTTACAAGGTATTTTATTACAGCTGCCTTTTGGAATTGTGTAATACTTCCCAAGGCAACAAGACTATCTAATTTGCCTATAATATTTATACTGTTTTTATAATGTTGTAAATCTGAAATATTGGTATTTGGTAATTTATTATTTGATGCAGTAAGTGCGTAAGCGGGTGAAGCTGATCCAGATACAGATACTATAATTGCCAAAGCGGCAATTTTATTAAATTTAACTTTTTTTGTCTTTTTCATTATTATTGCCTCCAAATATGTACATTTTTAGTGATTAGTCTGAACTTTATATTCAGCTGATAAATGTACCATATTTATAGAGTATTATATTTTAATGACAGTGGAGTGGCAAAATTGTAAACTTTTAATGAAGGCTAAAAAGTGTATTTTTATAATTTTTTTATAATAAATAGTCATTAATGAGCATGAGGTGAAAATTGATTGCTGTAGGGATTACTCGAACAATTGCAGCTATTTCTATTTAGAAATAGCAAACAAGCATTGACATTATAAATATCCTATTGTATACTTACACACAATATAAAAAAGCTGTGATAGGGATAAGTAAATATAATTAATATTTTACAGAGAGTGGGTAATGATGGGAACTCATAAATATTACATATTGAAAATCACCCTTGAGTTGTAAGCTGAAATAATAGTAAGCTACGCCGGTGAAAGCCGTTATAAAATTGAGTAAAAAATTGGGTGGTACCGCGACAAATTTTCGCCCCAAGGCGAAGGTTTGTTTTTTTATGCTTAAAATTATATATAAGCTAATTTTAAATTGTTAGGAGAACTGATAAAATGTCAAACTCATATGTTTTTTATGATGGTCAAATAATGGACGAGGATAATGTAAATTTAAGTATTAGAAGTAAAGCTTTTAACTACGGACTTGGTTGTTTTGAAGGCATCAGAGCTTACTTTGACGAAGAAGATGAGCAATTATATGCATTTAGATTAAAAGAGCATTACGACAGGTTTTTAAATTCCTGTAAAGTATTATATCTTAATATTCCTTATAATTGTGAGCAGCTATGTAATATTACAATTGAACTACTGAGGAAAAATAATTTTAAAACTACTACGTATATAAGGCCTGTTGCTTACAAAGGCTCAAATGGATTAAATCCTTCACTGCTTGATGAAGATAATAGACTAGCAATTTATTGTACTCCAATGGGAAGATTTGCAGGGAAAGAAGAAATGAGCGTTGCTATAACTTCATGGCAGAGGATAAGTGGTAATGCACTACCAGCTAGAACTAAAGCGACTGCAGCATATTTAAATTCTGCATTGGCTTCTCTTGAGGTACTTCAAAATGGATTTGATGAAGCACTATTTTTAACAGACAAGGGATATGTTTGTGAGGGTCCAGGAGAAAATATTTTCATGGTTAAAAATGGAAAGCTTATAACCCCACCCCCAAGCGATGACATATTAGAGGGGATTACAAGAGACACTGTAATGAAAATAGCTAAAGAGGAATTTGGTATTGATACAGTTGAAAGAAGCATTTCAAGAGCCGAGATTTATGGGGCAGATGAAGTGTTCTTCAGTGGTACAGCAATGGAGGTAACTCCTATAATTTATATTGATAGAAGAATAATTGGCTCTGGTAAAACTGGTGAAATTTCACAAAAAATAAAGGATATCTACATGACAATTACTAAAGGGAAAAATCCGAAATATGCAAATTATTGCACTCCAGTATATTAAAATTACTTTATGTAATTAATCTAAAATGAGGGGAATGAAAAGAATGAGAAGTGATTCAGTAAAAAAAGGTATTCAGCAGGCACCACATCGATCCTTACTTAATGCTTTGGGCATGACAGAAGAAGAAGTTAATAGACCACTAATAGGTATTGTCAGTTCCTATAATGAAATTGTACCGGGGCATATGAATTTAGACAAAATAGTGGAGGCAGTAAGGATTGGGGTTGCAATGGCAGGTGGAACCCCTGTTGTATTCCCGGCTATAGCAGTATGCGACGGCATTGCCATGGGACATCAGGGAATGAAATATTCACTTGCAACTAGGGAATTAATTGCAGACTCCACAGAGGCAATGGCTCAGGCGCATGCCTTTGACGCACTTGTAATGGTACCGAACTGTGATAAAAATGTACCTGGACTTTTGATGGCAGCTGCAAGAGTCAACATTCCAACAATATTTGTAAGTGGTGGACCAATGCTGGCAGGAAAAGTGGGCGGAAAGAAGACAAGCTTATCTTCCGTTTTTGAAGCAGTTGGTGCGTATACGGCATGCAAAATGTCCTTAGAAGAGGTACAAGAGTATGAAATGAAAGCATGCCCAACCTGTGGTTCATGTTCCGGTATGTATACAGCTAATAGTATGAATTGCCTAACCGAAGCTCTTGGAATGGGGCTCAAAGGAAATGGAACTATACCAGCTGTATATTCAGCAAGAATACGGCTTGCAAAACATGCAGGTATGCAAATCATGGAGCTACTCAAAAAAGACATTAAGCCTAGAGACATTATGACAAGGGATGCATTTATGAATGCATTGACCATAGATATGGCACTAG
>Ga0209125_1002922_pt1 | contig 12388 bp, 10 predicted proteins | sample BarGraIncub1131A_FD_184503 | JGI IMG/M metagenome (GOLD analysis project Ga0209125, IMG submission 184503) | Arctic peat soil microbial communities from Barrow, Alaska - Barrow Graham LP Incubations 11-31A (SPAdes) (version 2) | ecosystem: Environmental > Terrestrial > Soil > Wetlands > Peat... | reverse complement strand
CAGGAGACCACATAGATATGAATGTTGAATTAATAACTCAAGTAGCAATGGATGAGGGATTAAGATTTGCAATCAGAGAAGGTGGAAGAACAGTAGGTTCAGGAGTTGTTACTTCAATAGTTAAATAAAAAAGATAAAAATGTACAATAAAATTGAAATATATGCGATGAATTAGAAGCAAGAGAAATATTTAATGAACAATCACCGCTAACTAATTCATTGACATATGTATTAAGTTGTGATAGATTGTTTAAGTAAAATAAAAAATACTAAAGATAACTTAGCGCTTAATGAGCATGAGTTTTCTGAAATAGATGAAAAATCGGGAGGTGTAGATTGTGAGAGTAAAAGTAACTTTAGCTTGCACTGATTGCAAACAGAGGAATTATAATACAATGAAAAACAAAAAAAATAACCCAGACAGAATAGAAATGCAGAAATACTGTAAGTTCTGCCACAAACATACACTTCATAAAGAAACAAAATAATACAGCATAAAACACAAAACGTTGGGGATGTGAATAAAATGGCTGTTACTGGGAATGTTAAAGAAAAGAAAAAATCAAACCAAAAGGGTATAGTGAAGTTTTTCAAGGAACTCAAGTCAGAAGCGAAAAGAATAACTTGGCCTTCGAAACAAGATGTTAAAAAGGCAACTCTTGCAGTGGCAAGTTTTTCTTTCCTTTTTGTAATCTTTGTAGGTTTGCTTGATTATGGCTTTAATAACCTCTATAAACTAATCTTTAAATAAGGTAAAGGAAGGAGGTAGGGGACGGAATAATCCACCCCTTAAGCTATGGCAGATAAAGCTAAATGGTATGTAGTACATACATATTCTGGTTATGAAAATAAAGTTAAGGTCAATCTAGAAAAGGCTATCGAAAATAGGAATCTTGAGGAATATGTACATGATATTCAAGTTCCTATGGAAGAAGTAGTTGAAGTAAAGGATGGAAAAGAAAAAATAACTTTAAAAAAAGTATTTCCAGGTTATGTGATGGTTAAAATGCTTATGACAGATGAATCTTGGTATATAGTTAGAAATACAAGAGGTGTAACTGGATTTGTAGGACCGGGTTCTAAACCGGTAGCTCTTACTGAAGATGAAGTTAGAACTATGGGGATTGCAGAAAAAACTATAGTTGTTGACTATGAAATAGGTGAGAATATCCAGGTAACATTTGGACCATTAGAAGGATTTGTTGCTTTAATACAAGAAATTCATTTGGAAAAGCAAAAGATTAAAGCACTTATAAATATGTTTGGCAGGGAAACTCCTGTTGAACTAGAATTTAATCAAATACAGAAATTAGACTAAGTAATTAATAAGACAAATGTTTTGTAAGTGGGAGGATTTTAAATCCGATTACCACAATTTAGGAGGTATAAAATCATGGCTAAGAAAATAACAGGAATGATAAAACTTCAACTTCCAGCAGGAAAAGCTACTCCGGCTCCACCAGTTGGACCAGCACTTGGACAACATGGTGTTAATATCATGGGATTCTGTAAAGAATTTAATGCAAAAACTGCTGATCAACCAGGTATGATAATTCCAGTAGTAATAACAGTATATCAAGATAGATCTTTTAGTTTCATACTTAAAACTCCACCTGCGGCTATATTATTAAAGAAGGCAGTTGGTATAGAAAGTGGTTCTGGAGTTCCGAACAAAACTAAAATTGCTACAGTTTCTAAAGCTAAAGTTAGAGAGATTGCAGAACTTAAAATGCCAGACTTAAATGCAGCATCAATTGAAGCTGCTATGAGTATGATATCGGGTACTGCAAGAAGTATGGGAATAGTTGTAGAAGAATAATTTTTAATTAATTACGTGGGAGGTAAAAACCGTTATTACCACGAAGGAGGATACTATTATGGGTAAAAATTACATAGAAAGCGCGAAGCTTATAGATAAAAACGCTTTATATACACCAGCAGAAGCTATGGAACTTGCGGTGAAGACATCAAAGGCTAAATTTGATGAAACTATAGAACTTGCTGTAAGCCTTGGTGTTGATCCAAGACATGCAGATCAACAAGTCAGAGGTGCAGTAGTGCTTCCTCATGGAACAGGTAAAACAGTTAGAGTATTAGTTTTTGCTAAAGGTGATAAAGCTAAAGAAGCAGAACTTGCAGGAGCAGACTTTGTTGGAACTGATGAACTAGTAGATAAAATTCAAAAAGAAAATTGGTTCGGATTTGATGTAGTTGTTGCAACTCCAGATATGATGGGCGTTGTTGGTAAATTAGGTAGAGTACTAGGACCTAAGGGATTAATGCCAAATCCTAAATCAGGAACTGTTACATTTGATGTAACTAGAGCAATAAATGAAATTAAAGCTGGTAAAGTTGAGTATAGAGTTGATAAAACTTCTATAATCCATGTACCAATTGGTAAAAAATCATTTGGTGCTGAAAAGTTAGTTGAAAACTTCCATGCTTTAATGGAAGCAGTAGTTAAAGCTAAGCCATCTGCAGCTAAGGGACAATACTTAAAATCAGTATCAGTTTCAGGTACTATGGGACCTGGAATTAAAGTCAATCAAGCTAAAGTGTTAGATTAGTATTGACAAATAAAATCATGCATGATACAATGCTTAAAGTAAATTGAATAATATTCCGTAGATAGTAGGTGCGAAAGCGTAAAAGACAACATACCTACCGAGGATTCCAATAAATGTACTTATGTACTGATATTAGGTCTCTTCGTGTCTGCGGAGAGACTTTAATTTTTATAAAGCAGTTAAAAACTGTTAGGAGGTGGATACACAGTGTTAAGCAATAATAGACAAATGAAAGAAGTAAAAGTTGCAGAAATAAAGGAAAAATTAGCAAAAGCTCAAGGTGTAGTACTTAGTCAATATCAAGGTCTAAATGTAGAAGAAGATACAGAGCTAAGAAAAAACCTTAGAGAAGCTGGAGTAGAATATAAGGTTTATAAAAACACTTTAGTTATTCTAGCGGCTAAAGAATTAGGAATTGAAGGTATAGTAACTCATCTAAAAGGATCTATTTCATTGGCTTTTGGATATGAAGACGCAACTGTTGCAGCTAGAGTTTTAAATGAATTTGCAAAAACTCATAAAAAATTAGAGCTTAAAGCAGCTATAATCCAAGGCAAAATATTCGATGGTGCGCAGGTTAACGCTCTTGCATCAATACCACCAAGAGAAGTTCTTATTGCAAAATTACTTGGAAGCTTCAAAGCTCCATTATCAAATCTTGCATACTTATTGAATTCAATTAAAGAGCAAAAGGAATCAGCACAATAATATTTTAATTATTAGGCTGAATACATAGGAAAGATTTTTAATTGATTTAAATTATACCTTTAATAAAAGAATTATGTCTTTAGTAAGGGTGAATACAAAAATTATATATAAAAAAATTCGGAGGTGCATTTATAATGACAAGAGAAGAAATTATTCAAGCTATAAAAGATATGAGTGTTTTAGAATTAAATGAATTAGTAAAAACTTGCGAAGAGGAATTTGGCGTAAGTGCTTCTGCACCAGTTGCAGCTGCAGGAGCGGCTACAGCTGCTGTTGAAGAAAAAACTGAATTCGACGTAATTTTAGCAAGCGTTGGACCTAATAAAATTAAGGTTATTAAAGTTGTTAGAGAATTAACAGGACTTGGATTGAAAGAAGCTAAAGATATAGTTGACGGAGCTCCTAAAACAATAAAAGAAGCTGTGAGTAAAGATGATGCTGAAGCAATGAAAGCTAAATTAGAAGAAGTTGGCGGAGTAGCAGAAGTAAAATAATATTATCACATAACAGAGGGTACTTTTGAATAAGAGTACCCTTTTTTTGAAACGTTATGTTGACATAGAATTATAAGTATGATAACATAGCCTAATGTAAGAAAATTAGTAATATACATAAATAAATAATGTAATTACTGGTTAATATGAATTAAATTAACAAATATGGTTATAATAATATGATAAATGTGTGAATCCAGAAGCATAAGGTCCTAGGGGAAAGTGTGTTTTTGGTTATTTTAGTTTAAACAAGGGGTGAAAGCTGATGGTACATCCTGTCCAATTAGGTAAAAGAACAAGAATGAGTTTTTCAAAAATAAGCGAAGTAACTGATATGCCAAATTTAATTGAGATACAGTTAGACTCTTATGATTGGTTTTTAAAAGAAGGACTTCAAGAGGTTTTTGACGATATAAATCCTATCCAAGATTATACTGGAAATCTTGTTCTAGAGTTTGTGGGATACAAGCTTGATATAGAAAATATTAAATATACTGTAGAGCAATGTAAAGAAAGAGATACAACTTACGCAGCGCCTTTAAAAGTTAAAGTTAGATTGCGTAATAATGAAACCGGTGAAATCAAAGAACAAGAAGTCTTTATGGGGGACTTCCCATTGATGACTGAGCAAGGAACATTTGTAATTAATGGAGCGGAAAGAGTTATAGTAAGTCAATTGGTTAGATCACCAGGGGTTTACTACAATTATTCCGTTGATAAGACAGGAAAAAAACTTTATTCAGCTACTGTAATTCCAAACAGAGGAGCATGGCTTGAGTATGAAACAGATTCTAATGATATTGTATATATTAGAATTGACAAGACGAGAAAATTGCCTATAAGTATTTTGGCTAGAGCTATGATGGATAATGGTAGTGATTTAGATTTGCATCAATTGTTAGGCGAAGAAGAAAGATTAAAAGCTACAATTGAAAAAGACAATACTAAAACAAGAGAAGAAGCTTTAATAGAAATATATAAGAGGCTAAGACCAGGTGAACCACCTACAGTTGATAGTGCCGTTTCTCTTATTGATTCACTATTCTTTGATGCGAAGAGGTATGATTTATCAAGGGTTGGTAGATATAAGTTTAATAAAAAATTATCAATTAATCATAGAATTGCAAATCAAATTGCAGCAGAGAATATTGTTAATCCTACGACTGGTGAAGTCATAGTTGAAAAAGACCAAAAAATAGATAGAGAAACTGCTCTAGAAATTCAAAACTTAGGAATTAATGTAGTTGATCTTCAAGTAGAGGATAAAGTGATAAGGGTTATAGGAAATAACTTTGTTAATATTAATAAGGTTGTTAACTTTGATATTTCTGATCTTAATATTAGAGAAATGGTTCACTATCCAACATTAAAAGAAATATTAGATAATTTCAGTGATGAAGAATCAATTAAAGAGCAAATAAAAGCGAATAAAACTAGGTTGATACCAAAACATATAATTAAAGATGATATGTATGCTACAGTGAGCTACGAGTTAGGACTAACTTACGATATCGGTTATATTGATGATATTGATCATTTAGGAAATAGAAGGATTAGGTCTGTAGGAGAACTTCTGCAGAATCAGTTTAGAATAGGATTATCTAGAATGGAAAGGGTTGTCAAAGAAAGAATGACGATTCAAGACCAAGAAGGAATAACACCCCAAGCACTTATAAACATAAGGCCAGTGGCTGCAGCTATAAAAGAATTTTTTGGAAGTTCTCAACTTTCTCAATTTATGGATCAAACTAATCCATTATCAGAGCTTACAAATAAAAGAAGATTATCTGCACTAGGACCAGGGGGACTTTCAAGAGAAAGAGCGGGGTTTGAGGTTAGAGACGTTCATTACTCACATTATGGTAGAATGTGTCCAATAGAAACGCCAGAAGGTCCTAATATAGGACTTATTAACTCTCTTGCAAGTTATGCTAAAGTGAATGAATACGGATTTATTGAGACACCATATAGAGTTGTAGATAAGAAAACATCAGTAGTTACGAAAAAAATTATTTATATGACTGCAGATGAAGAAGATGCATATCTAGTGGCACAGGCAAGTGAACCAATTAACGAAGATGGTACCTTTGTAGATAAAAAGGTAACTGTAAGAGCTAAGCAAGAAATATTGGTTGTTCCAAAAGAAGAAGTAGACCTTATGGATATATCACCAAGACAGATAGTTTCTGTTGCAACAGCTATGATTCCTTTTCTTGAAAATGATGATGCCAGTCGTGCACTGATGGGTTCTAATATGCAACGTCAAGCAGTACCATTACTCAAAGCGCAGGCACCGATTGTTGGTACCGGTATAGAGTATAGAGCTGCAGTAGATTCTGGTGTTCTTCCGAAAGCTAGGAATGCAGGAGTAGTTGAGTATGTAAGTGCTAATGAAATTAAAGTAAGAAGAGATTCAGACAGTGGACTCGATGTTTATAAAATTCTTAAGTTTAAAAGATCCAATCAAGGTACTTGTATAAACCAAAGGCCTATAGTTAACAAAGGAGAAAGAGTTGAAGTAGCTACTGTTTTAGCAGATGGACCTTCAACAGATCTCGGAGAAATAGCCTTAGGAAAGAACATACGTATTGGATTTGTAACTTGGGAAGGTTATAACTATGAGGATGCAATGTTAATATCCGAAGAACTTGTTCGTGATGATATATTTACTTCAGTACATATTGAAGAATACGAATCAGAAGCAAGGGATACTAAGCTTGGACCTGAAGAAATAACCAGAGACATCCCTAATGTTGGAGAAGATGCACTTAAAGACATAGATGAGGGTGGAATAATAAGAATTGGTGCTGAGATAAGATCTGGAGATATCCTAGTGGGTAAAGTAACCCCTAAGGGTGAAACAGAACTTACCGCAGAGGAAAGATTATTAAGAGCAATATTTGGTGAAAAAGCAAGAGAAGTAAGAGACACATCACTTAGAGTGCCACATGGCGAAGCTGGAATTATAGTTGACGTTAAAGTGTTCACTAGAGAAAATGGTGATGAGTTGCCACCTGGTGTTAATGAGTTAGTTAGATGTTATATTGCTCAAAAGAGAAAAATCTCTGTAGGCGATAAGATGGCAGGTAGACATGGTAATAAGGGAGTTATTTCTAGAGTATTACCAGTTGAAGATATGCCATTTTTACCAGATGGAAGAGCACTTCAAATATGCCTAAATCCACTAGGAGTTCCATCTCGTATGAACATCGGTCAGGTATTAGAAGTCCATTTAGGATGGGCAGCTAGTGAACTTGGTTGGCACATTGCAACACCAGTATTTGATGGTGCGCTTGAGGAAGAAATTGAAGCGTGTTTAATAAAGGCAGGATATGATGCAGATGGAAAAACTGAGTTATATGATGGAAGAACTGGAGAAGCATTAGACAGCAGAGTTACTGTTGGATATATGTATATCTTAAAGCTACATCATCTAGTAGATGATAAAATACATGCAAGGTCTACAGGACCATATTCTCTAGTAACTCAGCAACCATTAGGTGGTAAAGCACAGTTTGGTGGTCAAAGATTTGGAGAAATGGAAGTTTGGGCACTTGAGGCTTATGGCTCAGCTCACACATTACAAGAGATTTTAACGGTTAAATCAGATGATGTTGTTGGTAGAGTTAAAACATATGAGGCAATTGTAAAAGGTGAGAATATTCCAGAACCGGGAGTTCCTGAATCCTTTAAAGTTCTTATAAAAGAATTGCAAGCTTTATGCCTTAATGTTAAGGTACTTACCGATGAATTAGAAGAAATTAAACTTAAGGAATCAGTTGATGATGAAATGGAAGAATTAAATTTAAATGTTAATATAGAAGGTTCAGAAGATGTAGTTCCTGAGTCACCAACAGAAGAATACGTCGAACTTATTGATGAAGATGAAGAAGTAGACGTTGATATAAATTATGATGAAGTACCGTTAGAAGATTTTGGTGAAGATTTAGAATTAAATGATTTTAATGATGAACATTAATATGAAGGGAGGCTGTACCCTTGTTTGAATTTAATAATTTTGATGCTATTCAAATAGGCTTGGCATCACCGGAACAAATCAGAGAATGGTCAAAGGGTGAAGTGAAAAAACCTGAGACTATAAATTATAGAACTTTAAAACCTGAAAGAGATGGATTATTTTGTGAAAGAATATTTGGACCAATTAAAGATTGGGAATGTCACTGTGGAAAATACAAGAGGGTTAGATATAAGGGAATAGTTTGTGATAGATGTGGTGTTGAAGTTACAAAATCAAAAGTAAGACGTGAAAGAATGGGGCATATTGAACTTGCTGCCCCAGTATCTCACATCTGGTATTTTAAAGGAATACCATCTCGTATGGGACTTATTTTAGATATGTCACCTAGATCTTTAGAGAAGATTCTTTATTTTGCTTCTTATGTAGTATTGGATCCAAAAGAAACATCACTACTTAAAAAACAAATCCTTAGTGAAAAAGAATATAGAGAAGCTATTGATAAGTTTGGTAATGATAGTTTTGTAGCTGGCATGGGTGCAGAATCTGTAAAAGTGCTGTTGCAAGATATAAACTTAGAAGAACTATCTAAAGAATTGAAGGAAGACCTAAAAACAAGTACAGGGCAAAAAAGAATTAGAAGCATAAGAAGATTAGATGTGTCAGAGTCTTTTAGAAAATCTAAGAACAAACCTGAATGGATCATAATTGATGTTATACCAGTAATTCCGCCTGATTTAAGGCCGATGGTACAATTAGATGGAGGAAGATTTGCTACTTCTGATTTAAATGATCTCTATAGAAGGGTAATAAACAGAAACAATAGATTAAAAAAGCTTCTAGATTTAGGGGCTCCAGATATAATTGTTAGAAATGAAAAAAGAATGCTTCAAGAAGCTGTTGATGCATTAATTGATAATGGAAGACGAGGAAGGCCGGTTACAGGACCAGGAAATAGACCTTTAAAATCTCTTTCTGATATGCTAAAAGGAAAGCAAGGAAGATTCAGACAAAATCTACTTGGAAAACGTGTTGATTATTCGGGCCGTTCAGTTATAGTTGTTGGGCCAGAACTTCAAATGTATCAATGTGGTCTTCCAAAAGAAATGGCTTTAGAACTATTTAAGCCTTTTGTTATGAAAAAGCTAGTTGGAAGTGGAGTAGCGCATAATATTAAGAGCGCAAAGAGAATGGTAGAGAGGGTTATGCCTCAAGTATGGGATGTACTTGAAGAAGTAATAGCTGACCACCCTGTACTACTCAATCGTGCACCAACACTCCATAGACTGGGAATTCAGGCTTTCCAACCTATACTTGTTGAAGGTAGGGCTATTAAATTACATCCACTTGTATGCACTGCTTATAATGCTGATTTTGATGGAGATCAAATGGCGGTCCACGTACCACTATCTGTTGAAGCACAAGCTGAAGCAAGATTCTTAATGCTTGCGGCTCACAATATCATGAAGCCATCAGATGGTAAGCCAGTTTGTGTACCTACTCAAGATATGGTTTTAGGTGCTTACTATTTAACTATTGATAAAGATGGTGCTAGAGGTGAGGGAAGATCATTCTCATCACCGGATGAAGTAATAATGGCTTATCAAGTAAAGGATATTGATATTCATGCTAAAATAAAAGTTAAGGTATTTGGTGTATCAGATGGTGTTAGTATCTCTGCAATTATAGAAACTACACCAGGAAAATTAATTTTTAATGAAACAATACCTCAGGATTTAGGATTTATTGATAGAAGTATTCCTGGAAATGAATTAAAATTTGAGATAGACTTCTTAGTAAGTAAAAAGAATCTTGGTAGTATTATTGATAAATGCTACTTAAAGTATGGTCCTTCAGAAACTTCTAAGATGTTAGATAAAATAAAGGCTAAAGGGTATCATTACTCAACAATTGGAGCAATTACGGTTGCTACTTCTGACATGGTGGTTCCAGAGGCTAAAAAAGCATTACTAAAAGATGCAGATGAAACTGTTGATAAAATAGAGAAAATGTATCGAAGAGGGTTTATATCTGAGGAAGAAAGATACCAAAGAGTAATAGAAAAATGGACTAAGACTACAGAAGATGTAGCGAATGCACTAATGGATAGTTTGGATAAATTCAATCCAATATTCATGATGGCAGATTCGGGGGCCAGAGGGTCTAAGAGTCAAATCAAGCAATTAGCTGGTATGAGAGGTCTTATGGCTAATCCGTCTGGTAAAATAATAGAACTACCAATTAGAGCATCTTTTAGAGATGGACTTAACGTATTAGAGTACTTTATTTCAACACATGGAGCTAGAAAAGGTAATGCTGATACAGCATTAAAGACAGCTGACTCAGGTTATCTAACACGAAGACTTGTTGATGTATGTCAAGATGTCATAGTAAGACATGAGGATTGTGGTACAAATGAAGGCTTTGAAGTTTCAGAAATATGTGATGGTAGTGAAGTAATTGAACAATTAGTTGAGAGATTGACTGGAAGATATTCTGCTGAGGATATTATTCATCCAAAAACCGGTAAGGTAATAGTTCCGAAAGATGAGTATATAGACATTAAGTTAGCAGAAGAAGTTCAAAATTCTGGTGTAAAAAAAGTTATGATTAGGTCGGTATTTACGTGCAGGGCTAAAATTGGAGTTTGTGCAAAATGTTATGGTATGAACATGGCAACTTCTCAAAAAATTAATATTGGAGAAGCAGTTGGAATAATTGCAGCTCAATCTATAGGTGAACCAGGAACACAGCTTACTATGAGAACTTTCCATACAGGTGGAGTAGCAGGTTCAGATATAACTCAAGGTCTTCCAAGAGTTGAGGAGTTATTTGAAGCTAGAAAACCAAAAGGTCTTGCAATAGTAAGTGATGTGTGTGGTACTGTTAAAATGGAAGATACTAAGAAAAAGAGAGTTGTTTTTGTGAATGGTGATGCAGGCGAAGAATTAAGTTATGATATACCATTCGGATCAAGATTAAAAGTTGCAAATGGTGATAGAATTGAAGCTGGAGATGAGATAATTGAAGGTTCAGTTAATCCACACGATATCCTAAGAATTAAAGGGGTCAATGGAGTTAAAAATTATCTATCTTCAGAGGTACAAAAGGTTTACAGACTTCAAGGTGTTGATATCAACGATAAACATTTAGAGGTTGTTGTGAGACAGATGACAAGGAAAGTTAAGGTTGAAGAATCAGGAGATACTGAACTACTTCCAGGAAATCTAGTAGATATTTTTGCTTTTGAAGATGCTAATACAAAAGTTGAATCTGAGGGTGGTGTACCTGCTGTAGGTAAAATATCTCTATTAGGTATAACCAAAGCGGCACTTGCAACAGAGTCATTCTTATCAGCAGCTTCATTCCAAGAGACAACAAGAGTTCTTACCGATGCAGCTATTAAAGGTAAAATTGATCCATTACTCGGCTTAAAAGAGAATGTAATAATTGGTAAGCTAATACCTGCAGGTACCGGCATGACAAGATATAGAACAATAAAAATAAATACTGAAGATGATGAGAAGCTTGAAATTGAAAATGATTTGGAAGTATAGGTTGTAACTAGTTGACAGGGTGATAGTAAAATGATAAAATACACCTTGTGTGTGATTTTAATCGAGCAGATGCATCCAAATTAGGTGAATCTCGTGATTTCAATTATAAAGGGGGTTAGAAATGTTAGATAAAATTGTAGGTCAGAAGGTTGTTGGACTTAAACAAACAATAAAGGCGTTAAAGAATAGTCAGGGTAAAACATTGTATATAGCCAAAGATGCTGATAGTAGTGTTACTGATCCTATTATAAAACTAGCGAAAGTTAATTCCCTGCAAATAATATTTGTAGACACAATGAAAGAACTAGGTAATCTTTGTGATATAGATGTTGCATCAGCAACAGCACTAACTCTTGAAGATTAAATTAATGCTAGCAACTAAATAATATAGATATATCCATGCGGTAACATAAATATTGAGTTCTGTTACGTTGCATTGATATAAATGAAAAACAGCTTATAAAAATAAGGAGGTGAAATCATGCCAACTATTAACCAATTAGTAAGAAAAGGCAGAAAGACATTAGTAACAAAATCTGGTTCACCAGCATTAAAAGACTGTCCACAAAAAAGAGGTGTTTGTACAGTAGTTAAAACAACAACACCTAAGAAGCCAAACTCTGCATTAAGAAAAGTAGCTAGAGTTAGACTTACAAACGGATACGAAGTTACTGCTTATATTCCAGGTGTAGGCCACAATTTACAAGAACATAGTGTTGTTCTTATAAGAGGTGGAAAAGTTAAGGATTTACCAGGAGTTAGATATCACATAATCAGAGGAACGTTAGATTCAGCTGGTGTTGCGGGCAGACTACAAAGTAGATCTAAATATGGTACTAAGAGACCAAAGCAAAAAAAATAATGCTTTGAATTAAGGTGCAATGTCTTCAGCATTTATATATATGATAATTTAAATATTTACATACATTTGCAGGAGTACAGAGTACTTTGCGGTAGAGATATCGAGTACCTATGAGTTAATTAAAATTGTTAAGGAGGGAAGTAAAGTGCCGAGAAAAGGATATATTGCAAAAAGAGATGTATTACCAGATCCTATGTACAACAGCAAAGTTGTTACAAAGTTAA
>Ga0209125_1002919_pt1 | contig 12402 bp, 10 predicted proteins | sample BarGraIncub1131A_FD_184503 | JGI IMG/M metagenome (GOLD analysis project Ga0209125, IMG submission 184503) | Arctic peat soil microbial communities from Barrow, Alaska - Barrow Graham LP Incubations 11-31A (SPAdes) (version 2) | ecosystem: Environmental > Terrestrial > Soil > Wetlands > Peat... | reverse complement strand
AAGGCTATCAAGGACAGAGTCGAAGTTATCAACCACCAGATACAAGACACCACTTCCGATTATGACAGAGATAAATACAACGAGCGTATCGCAAAGCTCGCAGGCGGCGTTGCCGTAATAAAGGTTGGAGCAGAAACCGAGACCGAGATGAAGGAAAAGAAGCTCCGCATTGAAGATGCACTCAACGCAACCCGCGCAGCAGTTGAGGAAGGCATCGTTGCAGGTGGCGGTACGGCATATGTAATGGCCGCCATTGCTGCCGAAAGACTCCTCGAGGACCTCGAGGGTGACGAGAGAACCGGTGCAGCGCTTGTTATCAAGGCTCTTCAGGCTCCTATCCGTCAGATTGCCGAGAACGCAGGCATTGAAGGTGCGGTTGTTCTCCAAAGAGTTAGAAACAGCACCGACAAGAACTTCGGATACAATGTTACAACCGAAGAGTATGTAAACATGATCGACGCAGGCATTGTCGACCCGACAAAGGTTTGCCGTAGCGCAATCCAGAACGCAGCGTCCGTTTCTGCACTGATTCTCACCACCGAATGCCTTGTTGCCAATATTCCAGAACCCCCTGTTCCCAGCCTTGAAATGGGCGGCGGCGGCATGGGCGGCGGAATGGGTGGAATGGGCGGAATGTTCTAAGCCCGAAATAAGCTCGAATTTATTATCGCCCCGTGAATGGTTTTCATTTACGGGGCGATATTTGCGCTTGACATAATATAGAAGACAAGTTAGAATAAACTGATGATATTTTTAAGGATAGGGGAAATCCTTTAACTTTCATTGCACTTCAACGGATGACGCAATTTAAATTGATGTTTATCCGATTTTATTAGTTATGCTAGCCACCGAATTCATAAAATGAAAAGGAGGTGTGTAACTTACTATGCCTAATACTCCATGGATTATCGGCATCATCATTGTATTGGTGCTGGTTTTTGTTCTTGCTTTTTTACTCGGTATTCTTTACCGTAAACGCGTTTCTGAACGCGAGATACAAAGCGCCGAGGAGGAAGCCAAAAGAATTATAAATGAGTCTATCAAAACCGCGGAGAATAAGCGGAGAGAGGCTCTTTTAGAGGCAAAGGAAGAAATACACAAAAGCCGCGCGGAATATGAACGCGAGGTCAAAGAACGCAGAGCAGAACTTCAGAAGCAGGAGCGCAGGCTTCAGCAAAAAGAAGAGATGCTGGACAAGAAAACAGAACAAATCGAAAATAAAACAGAGCAACTCAGCAGAAAAATCACAGAGGCCGAAGAACACAAGGAAGAAATCGTGCTTCTTAAGCGGAGCCAACTCGAAATATTGGAAAAGATTTCCGGTTATACGGTTGAAGAAGCAAAGGAACACATTATAGAGAACCTCAAAAGAGAGGTCACGCATGAAATGGCCCTTAAGATTAAGGATGCCGAAGCAAAGTATAAAGAAGAAGCAGATGCCCGCGCACGCGAGATTATTACCCTCGCAATCCAACGCTGTGCCGCAGACCATGCTTCTGAGGTCACAGTTTCCGTCGTACCTCTCCCCAACGACGAAATGAAGGGCCGCATTATAGGCCGTGAAGGTCGCAATATCCGCGCAATCGAAACACTCACGGGAGTTGATCTTATTATCGACGATACTCCCGAGGCAATTACTCTTTCAAGTTTTGATCCCGTCAGACGCGAAGTTGCGCGTCTCTCACTCGAAAAACTCATTGCCGACGGTCGTATCCATCCCGCCAGAATTGAGGAAATGGTCGCAAAATCGCAAAAAGAAGTTGCAGCCACCATCAAAGCCGAAGGCGAACGAGCGGTCTTTGAAACCAACGTACACGGTTTGCACCCAGATATTATCAAGCTTTTGGGTCGCATGAAATACCGTACCAGCTACGGGCAGAACGTATTGAGCCACTCCATCGAGGTTTCGCATATCTCGGGGCTTATCGCGGCGGAGCTTGGCGTTAATGTGACCATCGCAAAAAGAGCGGGACTTCTCCACGATATAGGCAAGGCAATTGACCACGAGGTCGAGGGAAGCCATGTTACAATAGGCGTAGACCTTGCACGCAAGTACAAGGAGAGCGAGGAAGTTATCCACGCTATTGAGGCTCACCATGGTGATGTTGAACCGCACACAGTTATCGCCTGCATCGTTCAGGCGGCAGATACTATCTCGGCTGCACGTCCCGGCGCACGCCGTGAGAACATCGAAAACTATGTCAAGCGCCTTGAAAAGCTCGAGGAAGTTTCAAAGAGCTTCACCGGAGTTGAAAGCTGTTATGCAATTCAAGCAGGACGAGAAATTCGCATCATGGTAAAGCCCGAAGAGGTTTCGGAGGACGAAATGGTTCTTCTGGCTCGTGAAATCGCAAAGAAAATTGAGAGCGAGCTCACATATCCTGGACAGATTAAAGTCCATGTTCTCCGCGAAACAAAAGCGGTAGAATATGCAAAATAACCGAGTGTTATAGAGTTAAATACAAAAAATAAGCGTGTTCCGAAAGCAGATTGCATGACGGAACACGCTTTTTTCGTCGCTTTACCAAATTAAAGGCTTGCTAAATTTACAATTGCCCCAAATCGCTTTGCATTTGGTCATTTTAGCTCATTTTTGGGCGATAAGCTATTGCAATCAGTTTGATAATTGTATATACTGCTTTGGGTAATTGTAAATATTTCTTAAACAATTCCTGCCGCGACCCGCCAAGTAAATGTAAAATTAGGGCGCTGATAGGCAGTTGCAAGAGGGATAATATATCAATCAAATAAGGAGAAAGACGCAATGAGACATACCAAGAAGACTATCGCTATTATTTTGTCGACCCTTATGTTGGCTGCTGCACTGAGCGCATGCTCCGGCGGCAAGGAAACTGAGGACTCAGCGCAACCCACTTCAGAAGTAACACCGTCCGCAGCCCCGGTTATGGGTGGAGATCTTACCGTTGGCATTGCACAGGATTTGGACGACACACTTGACCCACATACTATGGTGTCGGCAGGAACGAGAGAAGTCCTATTCAATGTTTATGAAGGTCTTGTTAAGCCCGATACAAAAGGGAATCTTCTCCCCGCAGTCGCAAGCGAATACAAAATTAATGATGCTGGCGATACCTTTACTTTTACACTTCGTGACGGCGTCAAATTCCATAACGGCAATACCATTACCGTGAAAGATGTTGTTTACTCTATTAAACGTGCCGCAGGGCTCGATACCGGAACTCCTCTAATAGACGGGTTTGACGCAGTAGAATCAGTCGAAGCGACTGATGATAAGACAGTAGTAGTTAAGCTTAAGGAACCCAATATCGAGTTCCTCGCGCTGTTCACCGCGGCAATTATTCCCGACGGAAACGACCCGACAACCGAAGTTATCGGCACCGGTCCTTTTAAGTTTGTTTCCCGTTCACCGCAGGAGAATGTTATTCTGCAAAAATTCGACGGTTATTGGGGAACTGCCCCATATGTCGATATTGTTACCTATAAAATCATAGACAATGCCGAAACGCTTGTAATGTCGCTGAAAAGCGGCGCACTTGACCTTGTAGCCCACCTAACAAGCGCACAGGTTAAGGAGCTCGGCGACGGCTTTACGATTGCCGAGGGCACAATGAACCTCGTTCAGGCGGTATATCTCAACAATTCGGCTGAGCCTTTCAACAATATCAAAGTACGTCAGGCGCTCAGCTATGCTATCGACCGTCAGGCCATTATGGATTACCTTGCCGACGGCAGAGGTGCCGCACTAGGCAGCAGTATGTATCCTGCTTTTGAAAAATATTTCCGTTCCGAGCTTGTGGACTATTATACTTTCGACGTGAAAAAGGCAAAACAGCTCCTGTCCGACGCCGGATATCCGGACGGCTTTGATATGACGATTACAGTTCCCTCAAATTATCAGCCACATGTTGACACAGCAGAGATTATAGCCGAACAGCTCAAGCAAATCGGAGTTAATGTAACGGTGGAGCTTGTCGATTGGGAAACATGGCTGAACAGAGTATATCTGGGACGCGACTATCAGAGCACAATAATTGGTGTCGATGCTTCCATGATGACAGCACGCGCCATGTTGGAACGCTTCACCTCCGATTCCGGCTCAAACTTTACGAACTTCAGCGATCCCGAATATGACAGTACCTTCAAGGAAGCGGTCGCATGCACGGACGATGCACAGCAGATTGAGCTTTACGGCAAGCTCCAGACTATTCTCACACAGGATGCGGCAAACCTTTACATTCAGGATATGTGCGATTTGGTTGCAATGGGCAATGGTCTGCAGGGATATGAGTTCTATCCAATCTACGTCATGGACTTGTCAAAGGTGTACTTCACAAAATAGAACAGCACAGAGAAAAGACATACTCTGAAATTTAAATTGCCGGGACGGTCTTTCATTCGAGATAAACGAAAAGATCGCCCTGCATTTGATTACGCTTTTTGATTCGGAATTTGCCGATTCAAGTCGTAGATAACAAATTGTTTCAGCGAAACAGGCAAAAAGGAGGGGGATAAATGACGTACGTTTTGAAAAAAGTGGGTATCTTTATTCTCACCCTCATTGGAATCTCCGTGCTGGTGTTTTTCGCTTTTCAAATTATACCCGGCGACCCGACAACGAGAATGCTTGGAATAACGGCAACGCCCGAAAAAATTGCGGCTCTCCGTGACCAATTGGGGCTAAACGACCCCGCAATAGTTCGCTATTTTAATTGGCTAGTAGGCTTCGTTAAGGGTGACTTCGGCTCTTCTTACAGCTATAATATGCCTGTAAGTGAGTTGATTTCGGGAAAGCTTGCCATTACTGCGGCGCTTACGGGAATGTCCTTTGTGATGGTACTTATCATATCACTGCCGCTGGGAGTAATTCTTACCCGTTTCGCACACAGCATACCTGACAGAATTATGATGGTAATAAACCAACTTGTAATGTCAATACCCGCATTTTTCATCGGTATCATCTTCACCTATGTTTTCGGGCTGATGTTCAAACTTTTTACTCCGGGAGATTTTGTCCAGTACGCCGAGAACCCGTCAGGGTTTTGGGGGTTCCTTGTTTTTCCTGCCCTTGCCATCGCCCTGCCAAAGAGTGCGATGGTTATTAAGCTCTTGCGCAGCAGCATGGTTCGGGAAATGTCCGAGGACTATGTGCGAACGGCTTACAGCCGCGGAAACAGCCGCTGGCAGGTTCTCCGCAGTCATGTTATGCGAAACGCGATTATTCCTGTTGTGACATTTCTTGCCGTGACTTTAGTAGACATTATTGCCGGAAGTATTATAATAGAACAGGTGTTCGCAATACCAGGCATTGGAAGACTTTTGCTCTCGTCCATAATAGGACGCGATTTGCCTGTTGTTCAGACTATTATTATGATAATTTCGATTGTGGTAATATCGGTCAATTATATTGCCGACATATCCTATAAATATATCGATCCCAGAATCAGATTCCGTTAATTAAACTTCGCATTTTTTTAACTACTCGTGCGCTGTGGAGAGTATAATTACGCTGTTAATTCGCATCCGAAAACGCATACAATATTTTGACACAACGATTGTTCTCCTATGGATTAAAACAATCTGGAGGAACTCCGTGAGAAAAAGACCAAATTACAATTTAATATATGGATGTTCTTTAACAGCCATTACGGTTTCGATCATTGTTTTGGGGTTTTTTTGGACGCCGTTTGATCCGGACATGATGTCAGTGGCTGAAAAAGGTGTTGGGCCCAGTCTTACGCATCTTTTAGGCACGGACAATTTTGGGCGCGATATATTGAGCCGAGTTATGGAGGGCGCCGGAACGACCCTCTCAATAGCGTTTTTTGCGGTTTCGATAGGCGCGGCATTTGGCACAATAATCGGAGGACTTACGGGATATTTCGGAGGACTTACCGACGAAATAATAATGAGAATAAACGACGCCGTTACGGCTTTTCCAAGCATCCTACTGGCCCTTGTGGTGGTCAGCATTACCGGAACCGGAAGAACAATTTTAATCGTTGTTTTGGGAATACTTTTCATACCGAGTTTTGCCCGTGTTGTCCGTTCGGAATATGCAAAACAGAGGCAAATGGACTACGTTAAAAACGCAAAGCTTATGGGCGTTCGGCATATAAGAATAATGTTTGTGCACATACTTCCGAACATTGGTCCAGTACTTTTGAGTTCTATAGCCATCGGCTTTAACAATGCGGTGCTTGCCGAAGCGAGCATGAGCTACCTAAATCTCGGCGTTCAGCCAACAGAGGCCGCAAGTCTTGGACGTATGCTTCTCGATTCGCAAGCTTATTTGCATACGGCACCGTGGCAGGCCCTTTCTGCCGGATGCGCAATTTCGATACTTATCTTGGGCTTTGCCCTGATTTCGGAAGGTCTGGGTTACCGCCAAATGTGGCGACCGGCCGCAAAACGGAGGCGCAAATCAAATGCTTGAAATAAAGAATCTGACCGTTTCATTTAACGACGGACGTTCCGGTACTGCCGTTAAGGGTATTGACCTGCATATGGAAGCGGGAGACACACTGGGTCTTGTCGGCGAATCAGGCTCAGGAAAGACTGTTACCGCGCACACAATAGCGGGACTGATTGAGCGCGATTATGCAACAATTAGCGGCGAAGTTATTTTTGAGGGTAGGGATCTTCTCAAATGCACGGTTGAGGAAATGCGGCTTTTGCAGGGGAAGGACATAGGCGTAATATTTCAGGAGCCTATGACGAGCCTTGATCCGCTTATGAAAATCGGGCGTCAAATTGAGGAGACAGTAAAGCTGCACTGTAAGTTCACCGCCGAAGAAAGACATAGTATGGCGCTTGAGGTGATGAAGCTTGTAGGTCTGCCCGATCCAGACTTAACATATAAAAAATACCCGCATCAGCTCTCCGGCGGACAGCGGCAGAGGGCTATGATAGCTGCGGCGTTTATAACCCATCCGAAGCTGCTGATTCTGGATGAGCCGACAACAGCGCTTGACGTAACGGTTCAGGCACAGATAATTGACTTGCTCAAGCGACTGAATGAAAAATGCGGTGTAAGCCTGCTTTTTATCTCACACGATCTGCGTGTCATCAAGCGCGTCTGTAAAAAGGTCGCCGTTATGTACAACGGTGAAATCGTAGAAATGGGCGACACAGAACAAGTCTTTAATGACCCGCAGCACGAATACACAAAAGAACTTGTTGCCGCCGTATCTGCGAGGAGAAAAGTTAATGCCTGAGACTGTTTTGGAGGTCAAAAACCTTAACGCCTATTATGTTAATCATGGCTTTCTGGGCAAAAAAACAATAAAACAAATACTATATGACATAAACTTCAGTGTAAGTCAGGGAGAGATTTTGGGGCTTGTGGGTGAGTCCGGCTGCGGGAAATCCACGCTTTCAAAGACGATTCTGGGACTTCATACCGATTATACCGGCGAGATTATCCATTACACTGAAAGACCCCAAATGGTCTTTCAAGATCCCAAAGGCTCACTGAACCCGGCAAAAACAATCGAGTGGATTGTCGAAGAGCCGCTCCGAGCCTACGGAAAGTATGGTAAAGCCGAGCGCAAAGACCGCGTTATCGATATGCTCAAAAAAGTGGGATTAGGGCCGGAATATGCTGACAGAAAGCCCAGAGAGCTTTCCGGAGGTCAGCGCCAGCGTGTTGGAATCGCGATTGCCCTCATTCAAAGACCGAGGTTTATCATTGCTGACGAGCCCGTTTCCGCACTCGACGTTACGATTCAAGCGCAGATTCTGGAGCTTCTGCTGGACCTTCGCCACGAATTTGACCTGAGTTATCTTTTCATTTCGCACGATTTGAATGTGATACGCCAGATGAGTGACCGCGTTATCATCATGAATGAAGGGTATATTGTTGAAGAGGGAACGCCTGAAGAGGTGTTCATTTTCCCGAAAACTGACTATACAAAGAAGCTTATTGCAGCCTCTCTGATATAAATGAAAAAATAAAATGCTTTCGGTTATTACTTAACCGAAAGCATTTTTTGTATATATTCAGGTCAAATTACTGTTTGCTATTACCCTTGTCCTGCGACCAATTAGAAAAGCGGCACATAGCCTCAAAGCTTTTGTCGCTTAGGTCGTGCTCCATTTTGCAGGCATCCTCACGGGCGGTTTCCTCATCAATTCCTATTGAAACGAGAAAATCGGTGAGCATTTTGTGGCGGTTGTACATACGAAAGGCAATTTCAAAGCCGCTCTGCGTTAAAGTTATCAGACCGTCGGTGTCCATAGTAATATAGCCGTTTTCGCGCAATCGCTTGGTGGCATAGCTGACGCTGGGCTTTGTGACGCATAGCTGCGTTGCAATGTCGATTGAACGGGCAAAGCCCTTTATTTCCTGTAGCATGAGAATCATCTCAAGGTAATCCTCGCTCGATTTTTGGATTTTCATCACGACACTCCCCGACTTCTTAATAAATGTATGTTATCACTGTGCAAACAAATTATCAAGAGAAAGGAACAGGGAAGAAAAAAGATTAAAGGGTTACAAGCTGCTTTAGCCACAGATCAGAGGCAGCGTCCGAGGGCATCTTAAGGTCGCCGCGCGGACTGAGCGATAGAGTTCCGACTTTCGGACCGTCGGGCAGGCAGTTGCGCTTGAACTGCTGTGCAAAGAAGCGTCGGATAAAGATACGCAGCCACTTCAAAATGGTTTCATGGTCATACGAACCTTCAAAGGCGTAGTCAGCCAGACGGAGAACCTTTTTCGGCTCACAGCCGCGGCGAATCATGTGATATAGGAAAAAGTCGTGAAGCTCATAAGGCCCCACAAGCTCCTCGGTCTTCTGACTGATATCGCCATCCTCGGCGGGAAGAAGTTCCGGCGAAACGGGAGTTGCCAGAATGTCGAGCAGAACGGAGGCAAGCTCTCTTGTTTCAGAAATGTCAGCACAGTAATCGACAAGATAACGTACCAGAGTTTTCGGAATTCCGGAGTTTACGCCGTAATTGGACATGTGATCGCCGTTATAGGTTGCCCAGCCAAGCGCAAGCTCGGACATGTCGCCTGTGCCGACCACAAGCCCACCACAGCCGTTTGAAATGTCCATCAGCACCTGCGTGCGCTCACGGGCTTGAGAGTTCTCATAAACGACGGAAAGGTCCTTTTCGTCGTGACCGATGTCGGAAAAGTGTTGTCTGACGGCGGAAGCGATATTGATGGTTCTGCGTGAAGCGTGGAGCTCATCGGCAAGAATCTCAGAATTTCCCTTTGTGCGCTCCGTTGTTCCAAAGCACGGCATACTCACGGCGATAATGCTCTCGCGAGGGAGATTCAGCATGTCCACCGCTCTTGCGGCAATCAGCATCGCAAGGGTGGAATCGAGTCCACCGGAAATTCCTATGACAAGGCTTTTCGCGCCCGTATGCTGCATTCGCTTTTTAAGCCCCAAGGCGGCAATTCGGAAGATTTCCTCACAGCGAAGCTTGCGCTCGGTCAAGTCATGCGGCACAAAAGGCGTGGAGGAAATGTTTTTGGTGAGCTTTGTGGTCTGGGAAACCAACGAGAATTCTAGGGTTACAAATTGGTTGTCGTTTATGGGACGGAAGGTGGAAATTCTCATGCGCTCGTAGCATAGATAACTTATATCCATCTCGGAAACGACAAGACCTGATTCAAAGCGGCTCTCCTTAAGCAAAACGCCGTTTTCGGCAATCAAATCGTGTCCCGCAAAAACCATGTCTGTTGTGCTTTCGCCCTCACCTGCGTCCGCATAGATGTAGCCGCAGATAAGTCTTCCTGACTGACCTGTGACGAGACTGCGGCGGTATGAGTCCTTCGAGGCAATTTCGTCGCTTGCGGAAAGATTTAAAATGACGGTTGCGCCTGCCTGTGCAAGAGAGGAAGAGGGGGGCGTGACAGCCCACAAATCTTCGCATATCTCGACTCCGACGCAAAGTCCGGGCATAGAGCGGCAGCGGAAAAGAACATCCGAACCAAAGTGAGTTTCGCGCCCAGCAAAAGTCAGGGGCTGAACTTCATTACTGCCCTCGGCGAACCAGCGCTTTTCGTAAAACTCGCCGTAGTTGGGCAGATACATTTTCGGAACCAGTCCAAGAAGCTCGCCCTTACAGCACACGGCGGCGCAGTTATAGAGCTTTGCCCCGAAAAGAACAGGCAAGCCGACGGTGAATAGCATGTCAATTTCAGAGGTGCTTGCCAGAATGTGCGCAAGAGAATCTTCCGCACTTAAAGTCAGCGCGCGCTGTAAAAAAAGGTCGCTGCAGGTGTACCCTGTAATACACATTTCGGGCAGAACCAGAATTTTGACTTCCTGTTTTTCCGCTTCCTTGATGATATTCAGAATGGAATCCCTATTGTATTCGCAGTCTGCCACGCGGACGAGAGGTGTTCCGGCCGCGACTTTAATAAAACCGTCTTTCATGTTGACCTCCTGTGTGAAATGGAGCGAAATTACGGCGACTTGCTACTTCTAAGAGTCTGCGTTGATAAACTCAAACAGGCTCTTGTCGTAAAACTTCAAAATAGCGGAGCGGCTTTTTGTATAGCTGCCATTATCTATTGTAATCTCAAGCTTTCCGTTTGAAAGAGTGCAGTCTTCAATTCCGTTGATTTTGGGAAACACATTCGTTTCAAGCTCGGTTTTCAGCTCCGAAAGGGTTGTCGTGTTCTGGGAATAATAAGATGAGTCGTGCGGAGCCTCGTACCCGGGAATCGGGTTTGTACCTGCCGTGAAGCAGTAAACAAGAAAAACCACAAACAGCAGCAGAAAAAACGCACTGCCTATGGGACCTATTTTTTTTGCAAAATCCTGACCTGCTGACATATAGTTCTCCTTCTGCATTGATAAATAAACGGAGTTTGCGCAGTTTGATGACTGCGCAACTGTGTTAAAACTCCAAACGCTGTGCGATATAAGTGCTTAGCTCGGTTATTTTTACGCGCTCCTGTGCCATCGTATCGCGCTCGCGAACAGTGACACAGCCGTCTTCCAGACTGTCAAAATCAAAGGTCACGCAGTAAGGCGTGCCGATTTCGTCCTGACGGCGATAGCGCTTGCCGATGGAGCCGGACTCGTCGTATTCAACCATAAAGTGCTTTTGCAACGAGCGGAAAAGCTCTTCGGCAGGCTCGCCAAGCTTCTTTGAAAGAGGCAATATGGCGCACTTAACGGGTGCAAGAGCAGGGTGCAGGTGCAGAACAACGCGGACATCGTTCTTTTCCGCATCGACAATTTCCTCGTCATAGGCTTCAACGAGGAAAGCAAGTGTAGCGCGATCCGCGCCCAGAGACGGTTCAATGACATAGGGGACATAGTGCTCGTTGCGTTCCTGATCGAAATAATCCAAATCCTGACCGGATACTTTCTGGTGCTGAGTGAGGTCATAGTCAGTACGGTCGGCAACGCCCCAAAGCTCGCCCCAACCGAAGGGGAAAAAATACTCAAAGTCTGTAGTTGCCTTTGAATAGAAGCAAAGCTCCTCTTTATCGTGGTCGCGCAGACGAAGGTTCTCGTCCGTCATGCCGAGATTCAAAAGCCACTCGTGGCAATATGTGCGCCAGTATTCAAACCACTTAAGGTCGGTTCCGGGCTCGCAGAAGAACTCGAGTTCCATCTGCTCAAATTCGCGTATACGGAAAATGAAGTTGCCCGGGGTAATCTCGTTGCGGAAGCTCTTTCCTATCTGGCAAACGCCGAAAGGTATCTTGCGGCGTGTGGTACGCTGGATGTTCTTGAAGTTAACAAAAATGCCCTGAGCGGTTTCGGGACGGAGATAGACCTCGGTGAAATTGTCCTCTGTGACGCCCTGATGGGTTTTGAACATAAGGTTGAACTTGCGAATGTCGGTAAAATCGGACTTTCCGCAGCCGGGGCAGGTGATGCCGTTGTCGCGGATAAAAGCAATCATCTGTTCGTTGGTCATGGCTTCCACATTGACATCACGGGGGTTGGTTTTGAGCCAATCCTCAATGAGCTTGTCGGCGCGATGACGCATTTTGCAGGACTTGCAGTCGATAAGCGGATCGTTAAAGGTGGTGACGTGTCCGGAGGCAACCCATACCTGCGGATTCATAAGGATTGCGGAGTCAAGCCCTACATTGTAGGGGCTTTCCTGCACAAATTTCTTCCACCAAGCGCGTTTGATGTTGTTTTTCAGTTCAACACCTAGAGGACCGAAGTCCCAGCTGTTGGCAAGTCCGCCGTAAATCTCGGAACCGGAATATACTATGCCGCGGTTCTTGCAGAGGGCTACAATTTTGTCCATGGTTTTTTCTGTGTTTTTAAGCATTATTTGTTTTCTCCCGTACCCATGGCTGGCGACCATGGGAAAATTTATTCGTAAGCGGGTTTCCGCTACTTTTACTTTGTAAGTTTGAGCTCTTTGCCATTCTCATCGAGGATATAAACCCTGTCAAGAGTTGCTTTTGTGCCAGTACGCCAATCGACGAGG
>Ga0209125_1002918_pt1 | contig 12404 bp, 12 predicted proteins | sample BarGraIncub1131A_FD_184503 | JGI IMG/M metagenome (GOLD analysis project Ga0209125, IMG submission 184503) | Arctic peat soil microbial communities from Barrow, Alaska - Barrow Graham LP Incubations 11-31A (SPAdes) (version 2) | ecosystem: Environmental > Terrestrial > Soil > Wetlands > Peat... | reverse complement strand
TTCAATTTAGGACTTATGTTCATATTTTTAAACAAAGGTACCAGAACTGAAGGATCTGTTGACGCAATGACCGCGCCTAAAAGCAATGCATATATAAAATCAATATGAAGTATCTGCCAGGCAAAGATACCAGTCACAACCGCAGAAATTAATACCCCGACAGTAGCTAACAGCCCGATGGTTACCTTCACTTCATTTAACACACTAACAGCTATTTCTCTTCCACCGTCAAACAGTATGTATGCTGCTCCGAATGAAAGTATCAGCTGATTGATTGCCCCAAATTCACTGAAATCGATTATTTTCAAAACCGACGGGCCCACAATGATGCCGGCAGCAATGTACAACACCACATCAGGTATATTGATTTTTTTGCTTACCTTCGTTAAAACAATGCCAAGAAAAATAATGATTGCCAAAATTCTCATCAGATTGTTTGCTTGTTCTACAACATTTCCATCCACTATATATCACCCCTTAATTGTATTTTTTATGCGGAAATACGCCTTTTTAAAAGTTATCACTTCCATGAGAAATCTCATTATTTTATTTTCTTCATTAAAAAACCGCATCAGATTATTTGTCTGAAACGGTTCTATCTAACGCCATATTTGACGCGTATTTCTTGGTGGCGGAGAAGGTGCGTAACCATTACAATCCCCTCCAACAAATTCCGACATTGCTATCAGTCTACCAGAAATTTCTCACAATTTCAACCAAATTTTTCGACTCCACCAACTCCACCACATGGGTAATAGAAACTTTCTAAACTATTTTGGGTTATATCTTGGTTAAGACTTGTATTCTCATCGAACTCTTGATCATCATTATCCGTATTATACACATATATGTTTCCAGTTCCAGTTCTAGTTTCATTTCTCATATTTCCCTTTGATAAGAGATTTTAAAGCTCAACGCCTTACCATCAGGAGATCCAGAACCTTCCCAGGAAGATATCAATCGCCTAAAAAAGTATCATACCAAACCAGGTAACCACATTATTGCCATTGAAAAATGACATGTTATGCTTTTCACATATGTCTGTCACACTTATTGTATGGCTTTCAATGCAGGGATACATTCTATCTAAATGCCCGCAGGCCTCATCCGGGAATGTGCATTTGTCGCATAAGTCACAGGATTCTGCTGTGAGGATCAGTATATCTTCATCTCCACCAAAAACATTCTTCTTTATTTGGTCGACGATCTTAATATGCTCTCTTCTGGTTGAGAGCACTTCGTCCATATTGAGAATGTCGCTGACTTCAGATATGGTGCTGAAAATAAAGGCATTATCATAACTTATACACCGGGCTTTACATTCTTCCAGTGTTCCAACCCCAGGAGGGCAAGACCATGATTTGCCGTATTGTGGGCATTCATTTTTACAGATGGTTCTCACCGCTTCATAAAAGTTAAGTTCAGATGTATCAAAAAATGCATATTCAAATATCGGGTATCCCGTAATTTTCTTTTCAATTTCTTCTATAGTAATCATTTATTTGTTAACCTCATTTATAAATTTTATTGTCCAAACAAAAAACCTGCTACTTTCTAACAGGTTTCTATCTTACATCATATTTGATGTGTAGTTCTTGGTGGCGGAGAAGGTGCGTATATATTGGCAATTTCTTTTATTTCAATCATTTCATTTTATTCATCCTGTAGTTAGCGTTTAAAAACATAATATTTGCAATTAGGTGTTGAGGATTAGAAGGCAATAATTATCCCACATTCACCGGCATATGTTGCCATAACAACACCCATCTCGCTGATGAGAACATTACGGGCATGGTATTTTTCTATAAGCTCTTTTTTGATGAACTCCGCATCCTCCAGATTATTAAAATGAGAGATACCAACATCTACTAAAGTTATATCTTGACAACGCTTGCTTATTTCATTCAAAACCATCTGCATGAATTTTTTCTTTCCCCGAGCTTTTTTTTGCAAAACTACCTTTCCCTCTTTGTCATTATGCAGAAGGACTCTGACATCAAGCAGTTTTCCCAGGTTGCCCTGAAATTTACTTAAACGTCCACCCTTGACAATATTGTCCAAAGTATTAAGAAGAATTAGAATATTGCTTTTATCCCTGTACTTCTCCAGTTCGGTTAAGATTTCTTTCAAAGAATAACCTGATTCAGCAAGTTGCGCAGCCTTGATCAGCTGCAGTCCTTGTCCCCATGAACCACCAAGGCTGTCAAAAACCGTGATATTCTCTGCACCAGACAGTTTCTTTCCTAGGCAGGCAGACTCATAGGTTCCGCTAAGTCCCGATGAAATTGTAATGCATAAGACAGAACCAAATTGGGAAAGCTTTGTAAAAACATCTGAAAAAGATACCGGTGTTGGCTGTGAAGTCTTGGGAAGCTCCCTGCTCACAGCCATTTTTTTATAGAATTCTTTCGGCGTGATATCCACCTTCTCTCGATAACATTCACCATCAATCTCCACTACCAAAGGAACAATATGAATGTTATACCTCCTGATTAAATCATCAGGCAAATCACAAGAACTATCAGACACTAATTGCAACATGTTAATCTTCCCCTTCCACATATAAATATCTCTACTACATCGTTTAAATAAAAACGCACTCTTCTCATTGATGATATATTATTTTTGCATAATTAATTCTATCATATTTGCAAACCCTCCGGAGTTCGCATTTCCTATTTTTTGCAAAAAAAAAGACTATCACTTTGATAACTGTTGTTAGTTTTAGGAAGAACAATTGAAAAAATTAAAAAAATCAAATGCTATTTTATTTATGGAGGTAAATTGGAGTATGTAAACAAGAAGACAGAGAAGAAATAAATTGTGTCCCCAAGGACTTTGCTTTATTTTCCTTGGGGGGGTTATTTTTTTTTGATTGCTGTTTAATGGAAATATTGTATAATTGTTATATGTCATTTTTGTGTCACAATGCTTCGTTTGAAAATTCATTACTCTTCTGAATACATGAGGAACAACTTTTTCACAAATAAAACTGATAAACATCAGGAGGTTATTTTATGCAAGCGTATTTTGCAGATTGTTTTCACGCAGATTTCGTTGATGGTTATTGCCTCAATTAAAAAACAAGAAATCGAAGTGCTTTTTTATCGCCGCTGTTGGAGTTATTGTTTTGGCAATAATTATTACGGCGATACCGATGGTAACAAATTCAAAAAATACTTCAAAGGTGGCGAAAATACTATGTTTAACGGAATAAAAGTAAGTCTTAACATGAAAGATTTGAACTTGCAAAACGAAGCAGGTATAACGGTAGAACCTTTTACCTATCACGATGCTGTTTATTTGCCATTAGAAGCTGTTGCAAAGGCGATTGGTTTTAATGTGAAATAGGGTGTAATGGTTATTGGGAAAGACGCCCCAAGTGACAAACAAACGGAAGGTATGTCTCCAACCTCTTCTGTAAAATTGGATTCTATAATTAGTGAGAATAGTATTAAAATCACTGTTAATAGAAACTCATTGATATCGGAAAATAGCTCTGCAAATACGCCTGATACTGTTTTTTATCAAGCAACTATTTATATAAAGATGGATGTTTTTTCAGAAAATTTTGGCGGAATGTCAAAATTTAACAAGTCGTCAAATACCGTTTTAATTTTCAACAAAAGTCACCCTGCTGATGGGGTTAATATTGGTGGCAGTATGGGCAGTAGCGTAAGCGTCAAATAAGCACACCTCCAGATGCAGCAGGATTGGGAAGAAATTTCTTAGAGTATTCCGATCGTGAACAGGTGATTGTCTGGATGCCAAGAATCATCCCATAACCCTGAACGTGGTCAGCATCGGTTGTCTAAACAGTTCCCTTATCCATCCCAGGGAAACTTTTAAAGCGGAGATTCTGTCCAATGCAGCCGGGTATCATTCTTTTTCACAAATCATCCATCAAGGGACCCGGAACCTTCCCAGGAAGACATCAGCATTTTCACACGACACGAATTAAGGATATAGGAAGTACAATTGAAGAAATTAGAAAAATCCAATGCTATTTTATTTATGGAGATAAATATGAACACGAATCAAGAAAACAATGGTGTCAACGAAAAAGGCACTGATTTAACGGTCAAGATTAATAAGAAATTCATTTTTAGAAATATCAGCCTGATCCTTTCGATTACTCTGATACTGTCTCTTTTCACTACCTTTTGTATTGTCAATTCAAGCGAGTATGGCTATGGGAATGGCCTTGCTTTAACTGGTTTCAATGTTCTTCTGGGGTCGGAATTCACTGATGGCACCTATGTTTCCGGTGGTTTCTTTGGTCTGATCATGGTTTTAGCACCCATTTTTCTCATTGTCTGCAATTATGTGAAGCAACTGGCCAACATTAAAAAGCTCATGCTTTTCTTAGCTCCTCTTGCCGGATTAATTGCCACCTTCATTGCCGAAAGAGTGATTGCATCCGGTCTCAATGTTTCTGCATCTGCCAGTATGGGTTATTACCTGTACCTGATTATTTCCATTTCCATGCACACTGTGAGATTTTTGCAGTATCAAAAAATACCTATGAATTACTTCATGATCTATAGAATAAGAGTTGCATTATGAAAAAGGAGCAATTCTTAAACAGCAAATTTGGGATTAAATTTCATAATCGATTCTTTTTTAATTTATTTGCAGAACCAATTGTGGAGAAAATATGACACTTCAAATAAAATCTCACCTTGCTAATTTTTAATAAACAAAGCTGAAACTTCTTTAATATTTCTCTACTATGATCTCTTCCAACTCATCAAATTTAAGATTATTTCTAATATAATCAGTAATTGTATTCAAATTAGGGTTCATCCAATCTGGATTATTGCCAGGATACAAAGCAATCGACCATGTGTGATAATTGGAGCCATTGCTTTTTTTACTCCGTTTTAACGAAGCAAAAGCTTTACAGTGATATATATTATTAACGATACGTGCGAGAAGGTTTTCAATATCATCATTTGAGACCATAGAAAATAGTTCCAACTCATTCGGTTTAGATAATAGACTTTCATGCCTCCGGTAATCGACAGTATTCGTTTTTTTGAATTGGTTACACTGCCTACATAATGTCTGTAGGTTTGTTATTTCGTTAGTTCCGCCCATAGCTACTGGAACAATATGATCAACTTGTAACCCTCTTGAATTTCCTGGTTTTTTATCGCAGCAAACACAAGTTTTATGATCCCTCTCAATAACAAATCTTCGAATCTCTCCAGTGATTATGTTTGGGTCAACTGGTGGCAATGGTGGCAGTGGTGGCTTTGATGAAACGCCTTCATTTGATCTGCGCTTAATTGCATTCATCACTGCATTTTGGAAATTAGATAGATTCTTATACAAGGTTTCCCAAGGCTCAGTAACATCATGAAATATTTTATCAATGGCATTCATCATATCAAAAATTATAATACATTCTATAGCTTTTACAACTCGGTTAATATCATAGCGCTCGCGCTCTTCAAAATCAATAAACTCAGGTATGCTCTTATGTTCTGCTACATGACGCATGAGCTTGACAAGATTTGAAATTAATTTCTCATCAATATCATTTTCAAGATCAGGAAAATACTGAGCTATAAAAATTTTAGCAGTCGGCTGCAACACATCATCTGATAGCATTTCATCTGCCCATTCAGGCTTATATTCTTTGATGAGATACGCCAAAAAGTTGTTATATGCGTCCAGATTAAACTCATATGCAAGTACATAATCCTCTACAGTAATCAATTCCTCTGTTTCTGATTCTTCAATCGCTTTTGTAAAGTCAATTGAAAACCAACCCCGTGGAATCAATTCATATGAGGACTTGATGTTATGTTTTTCAAAATCGATATCGTTGCAAGCCTCTCTGACTGCATTTATTGATATCAGCTCAATCGGGTAATTGTTGCTTACTGGTCGTCTTGGGTCCTTTTCGCCTATGACTTTAATCCATGGAATCAGTTTTTTCCAGGTATCATTAAAAAGAATAATATTGGCATAATCCTTGTTTATTGTTTTGCAAATTGCATTACCTCGCAATGAACGGCCAACCATTTGACGGAATAAAATCGGACTGGTCGTTTGTCTTGTAATAATGACTGTCTTGATATCTGGCACATCAACACCTTCGGTCAGCATTCTGACATTCACAATGACTTTATATAGATCATGTTTAAAATCCTCTAATATTTCATCATTATCTTTATTGTTTTTTTTACCCATTCCTTCAACAAAATCAGGATAGCCTGTATCAACTTTCGAATATACACAGTTTGTCGCTACCCCCTTTTCGTTCAATTTCCCTGCAATATACTCACACTGATACCAGCGATCGGCAAAGATCAGCGACTTGCCATATTCTTCTTTATGATCCAAATAATCACTGACAATCTTATCATTTCTCGTCTGATTGACGGCCAGATCATTAATGATATCCGGAGGTAACTCTTTGTGTTCATTTACGAGACGTCTATATAGAGAGTCGTCTACCTCAACTTCAACGCCTGTCTTACGTTCCTGATATTTAGGTACAGCTAAAATCTGCGCCGTTTGGAGATCTTCGAGTATGCCCTCATAACAGATTCCTGTGTCATTGATTCCATGATCAAAGATTTCCCATAACCATCCGCTGATCTTTTTACTATTGTGCATAGGCGTTGCTGTAAGACCTAAAATATAAAGATTTGGTATCAGATCCTTCATATCCAGCAAAAGTGTTCTGCAGCCATAGGCGGGTACATGATGCGCCTCATCTACTACTACGAGTAATGATTCATCCTTAAATGACTCAATATATTTTCTAAAAGGTGTGAACTGTTTCTCACCATATAGATCTTTACTGCTATCGTTATTAAATGACTTAATGGCGGTTTGTGTGGTACAAATCAGAACATCATCTGTCTGCTTTATAGTGCCGGAGTTCTGATGCGTACTATTGCTTGAAACAATGCGCAAATTGATACTGTCTCTACCTGTTATGCAACCCATCTCTTCTAAAAGTGTTTTCTTCGCCTGATCAAGCAAATAAGTGGATTGGGCTAACCACAGCACTTTAATGTTATCAGACAAAATCCTCTCACAGATCCAGTGGACTGCTGAATAAGTTTTTCCGGCACCGGTTGGCAATACAAGAATTGACCCTTTATATCCCTGAATCGGTAAGGTAAACATATCTTTAAGTGCTTTATTCGCTTGCCTCTGGTGATCAAAAGGGACTCTCAATTTACTTTTGTCAACATCATTTAAATCAACCGTTACATAACTACTAACATCAACTGTTATATCGCTGTTCATTTTTTCTGCCTCCAAAAATATTTTTTTATATAAGTTTACTTGCTGATACAAAGCTAGCAGAAATAGATGATTTGTCTCTAGTACCGCTCAATTTAACTGATTATCCATGTTTGAGTTTATTTATTCAATTTGATTTATATTAATCGTTTGCATATTTTCGATATTATTATAGCATATTGGATTCTCAATGGACATATATTGGTTTTTTAGAAACATAATATGTTTTTGTAATTACTGTTACTAATGATTATATCCTTATTCCAGGGAATTAAACATTTTTTGAAAAGTTGTAGTACTTACACTTTGATTATAATAGTGATTTTTATTAAGCATTCCTCCAACTTAAATCAACTCTACAAATCCTTGGTCAATTCCTCAATCTCTTTTTTCTCCATTGCATCATAATCTTTTTAATCGAGGTAGAACACACCATCATCATTAAATTCTGTAGTACCCTTTATTACAAATCCAAAGTGATTGTAGATAGTTCCTTCTCCATCCATATCAATCCAACGAGCATCAAGATCACTCTGCGACATAAGGCAATGGCCTACGCAAGCAGGATCATTAAAATAGAACTGATAACCAGCATCTGTCTTTTTATAACCTACACAGATAATCCAATGCCCCTCTGCAAGATAAGTGTTATGAGTAACATTTCCTCCAAGCGCTTCATCGAAATAAGTATCAGTAGTGTTCGGATCAGTCGTGTTATATTTCTCACCCCAAGCCTGAACACACATCATAACTGGATAGCCGGAATCAATAAATGAAGCCAGTTCTTCAATAGAAATATTCTCTTTTTTCTCAACGGCAACCCCTTCTGATTTAAAATAATCGTAAATCTGCTGAGGTGAAGTGCCATCCTCCGATGTCGTTCCAAGATCATCCTCATATGTTGAAAGATTTTTATCATAATCATGAGGATAAAGATAATTCATCAACATCTGCACGCAAGTTGTGCCGCAAGTGTAATTACCGTATTGACGCAAATTCGGGACATCAATGAATTTGTCTGCATCTGTAGTATATCCAATATAGATATCACTTTCAGCATTTGTTGATTTTTCTTCGGTTTGAGTGCCGCAAGCAGCGAGTGCGAATACCATACATAATGCAAGTAGCACTGCTAATTTCTTTTTCAAAAGTAATACCTCCTTGGATTATCTTGTCTGCTCAAAATAATTCTCATTCATCTTTAATTCATGTTATAAATCGACTATTTTAGATATCCATAATGGTATCAGAGGTTATATCAGAAATAGACGACTAATTGTATAATTACATAAAGTTACTGAGCACTACCCCAAGAGAAATGAAGACTGTATGGATAAATCCATTCCTGTAACACACTGGGTTTAGAATCTACAAATAATTTACTTCCACAAATCCCTGGTCAATTCCTCAATCTCTTTTTTTCTTATCTCAGTCGCTTCGGAATCAATGGTGACCTGATTATTCACGATATCAAGCACATCACCCTCTTTGGCTGAACTCGGAATTTTAAATCTCTGAATATCCAGCATTTCCCGATCTTCTTTTTCACATACTGCAAAATCCCCTTCAAATCGATCAATTATGACTTTCATAAGTGTTTCTCCTCTCAAAGTGGTGGATGGCATTTACTGCATGGGGGTCAATCCTTTTGCTTTAGCATCACCTAAGCTAATTGGAATTTTACTTTTACTTAAATAGGTACACCCATCAACATGATATTTAGTTCCGGTATTCGTGGTGTAAACTGGTATACCCCTGGCCTGCAGTCGATCCATCACCTCTTGTGTCTGATGTCCATAGCTATTCCCTTGTCCGACGCTTATGACAGCAAACTTAGGATTGACCTTATCAAAGAAACTATCTCCAGTGGATGATCGGCTGCCATGATGCCCGACTTTTAGGACAGTTGCCGATAAATCCAAACCCTTTGATACCATCTGGCTTTCTGAAACCGCTTCTGCATCTCCAGTTAATAAGAATGATGTATTCCCATAGGTCACTTTTACAACAATGGAATAATCATTGGCATCTTCGTATCCGGTGCCATTTGGTGCCAGGATGGTAACAGTCGCCTCACCGATATTAACGGTACTGCCGACAGTTGGTGCCGTTAAGGTTAATCCCTTATTCTTGACAGCCATTACAAAGTCCTTAAATGTTTTGGTCGTTGACGTCTGTTTTGGAAAAAATACTTCTCCCACTGGAAATGAATAGATCACAGTGTCCATGCTTCCGATATGATCTTTAAATATAGTTAATACCATCTATAACCTTATTTAATAGCGTTTTATCTTGTTTTACTTAGTATATTAAGTTAAATAATTTTTTACTGTTTCTGAATCTGCATTATTTTCCAGCATCAATCAACATGGAAGAACTTCCCTGCTGAATTAAGATTGAATCCGCTTGGCCTACATCGATATAACTTATTTTTATCTTACCTTCCGTTGGACTGTATTTAACAAATGGCTTTACAGTTGCTCCTGGTGCTGCTGAACCTTTAGAAACTACCAAAATTTTAATGGCTTCTAATCAATAGCCAAAACCTTCAGTCCCTGCTTGCCGTTTTTTGCAGGTACAATTTCACAGGAAATATGCAAGTCATTTTAGTGATGAAATTAACGTTGGTTATTATAGCTCATTTTCTAATAGCTCAACATCTTCTCCTTGCTGTTGCCGCATTTGAATATTATCTCTGCCCCAGGAACACATGACATCAATGATTTTATTAGCCGTGATTCCATATTCCGTTACATAATATTCAACTTTTGGTGGCATTTGATTATATACATGTCGTCCTACAATACCATCCCTTTCAAGCTCACGAAGTTGTTGGATGAGAACCTTTTGGGAAACACCCGGAATAAGACGCTGCAATTCTCCTGTCCTTTTGGTGCCTGACATAAGTAAACATACGATTAGTGCTTTCCATTTCCCGCCGAGTATTTCAAGTGTTGCCTCGATACCCAAATTGTATTGTTTCATTGTACTTACCTCCATACGTTAAGAACCGACGATTTTAGTTAAACAATTCTATTATTGCATATATTTTCTGTCAAGTCCAATACATACATTAAGGTAACTATTTTACTGACTTTATTGTGTGTATTTACTAATTTTGGATAGTGTATGATAATAGATTCATAACGACAAACGCACTTAGAAAGGAAAGATGATTTATTATGAAAACCCTCGTAATTTTAGCGCATCCCAACATTAACGATTCAAGAGTAAACAAAAGGTGGAAACAGGAAATAGTTCAATACCCAGATGAAATCGTAATTCATGAGCTTTACAAAGAGTATCCCGACTGGAATATTGATGTTGAAAGTGAGCAGCGACTGTTGGAAGCACACAACCATATAATTTTCCAGTTTCCCTTATATTGGTACAGCTATCCGCCTTTATTAAAAAAGTGGCTGGATGATGTTTTTACGCATGGATGGGCATATGGCTCAAAAGGAAATAAACTAATAGGGAAAAAATTTGGAATAGCATTGTCTATAGGAGATAAAAAAGAAAATTACTTACCCACTGGCTCAGTTTCATTTACAGTGGATGAAGTAATTACACCGTTCAAAGCCAGTGTGAATAATATTGGCGCTATTGCGTTACCATACTTTGCTGTCTTTGGTTCTTCATTTCAGGCAAGTGATGAAGAAATAAACCAAAGCGCCAAAGATTATATTGAATATATATTTAAGCACAAATAAGCATTGGAGAGGGTACACAAAAATCTTTATGCCCGATAAAAACAAGGTCGGCTACTTCATGATGACGACTATAATATAACAAAACTGCAATTCTATATATGTTGAATACTTTTAGAGTAGTGCTGGAGTATGTTGAATGGCATGAGTAGTCTGGCAAATTTTATAACTTATCATGTTCTTTGCCCCAATCACACATTTCTCTAGTTGAAATATGTTATTAACTTTTTTTTCACTCCCGGAACGTTCTTACTTCAGTAGTGAATATTGTTGTAAATATTTTAATGACTTGTATATTTGTTTTGTGCCCCATAATTTATATTCTAAATTTAACCTAAAATTAAACCACATGTTATATGGAAATACAATGATTATTCTTTTGCCTTTTAATTCCGACCTAAAAAAACCTGTTACTTATTTCAGTAACAGGTTTCTATCTAACATCATATTTGATGCGTAGTTCTTGGTGGCGGAGAAGGCGCGTATCTATTGGAATAACCCCCTCAATTTTATTAGTCAACTTTATTCGCTTGTCATCCTCATAAAAAAGTTTGATTCTCTTTAAATTCTTATTCTATCTACGCCTGCCTTGAATGAGATTTACCACAATTACAATAACAGCAATTACGAGAAGAATATGGATAAATCCACCAAACGTGTACGAAGTAATTAATCCTACTAACCATAAAACAACAAGAATTATCGCTACAGTCCACAACATGTTCATCACTCCTTCCTTTATTTACTCAATTTTCAGTTGTATTTCCAACCGCTGGTTCATTCTCTTTTCAGGCTTCCCTTCATTAAAACAAACAAATTCACAACGGCTCATTCATCAGGCAAACTATTTGGTTAATCGATTACATTATACTTCAACCAGCTTTCATTTGCAAATGTTAGCCTTATTATGTGGTCAAGCCACCATGATGGTAACAGATAGCCAGAGAGATAAGCCGAGCTGTAAATTTTTGATATGAGTCTCCATTATAATAATTATCTTAGATAAACTTTCCACCTACTGTTGAGTGGTTATTTGAACCTCTAAGTGATTTATCATACGGATGCTTTGAACAATAATGTAAGTATGAATCAAATATTTCTGTGCCTTTCCTCATGATGAATCCCAAACAATTCGCCTGTCGCACAAAGTGATATTTTCGACCCTATTCCATTGACAATTTTGAAACATTATCTAATAAATCATCATTCATCGGAAATTTAGGTTATAATTATGATAAATAAAAATTTATGAGGTGGGCACGATGAATCATTTAAAACGACTACCAAAACATATTGGAATTATTCCTGACGGCAATAGAAGATGGGCCCTAAAAAAAGGATTTGAAAAGCAGGATGGCTATAAATTTGGCATACAGCCAGGATTTGATCTCTATAATTTGTGTTTAAAACTGGGTATTGAAGAAA
>Ga0209125_1002917_pt1 | contig 12407 bp, 13 predicted proteins | sample BarGraIncub1131A_FD_184503 | JGI IMG/M metagenome (GOLD analysis project Ga0209125, IMG submission 184503) | Arctic peat soil microbial communities from Barrow, Alaska - Barrow Graham LP Incubations 11-31A (SPAdes) (version 2) | ecosystem: Environmental > Terrestrial > Soil > Wetlands > Peat... | reverse complement strand
ATTCTAGCCAGAGAAGAGAATAATTATGTGAGGCAATTTCAGAAATATCATTGGTATTGCAAGGCTTTTAGCGCATCGATACTCAATTCCTAATTACCTCACATACCTGATATAAAAGTAAATTTGCATGTAATCACCTCGTTGTACTTATTATATTAAATCGTTCGTTTAAAGTCCATATATTATACGAACGGTTTATATGTATATTCACCACCATATAATGCCACTTTCAAGGCTGTTAGTTCACGTTCGTCTGCGGTATAATCTATACGAACTATTATAATTAATTTTTATAACTTAATTAATAGTGAACTCTAAAATAATAAATTCAGCTACAATTAGATTATACTTAATTAAAGGTAAAGTGATAATACATGGAGAATAGTGTAGCTAAGGTGATTGGTCTTGTTGAAAAAAATACCATAGGAATCATTGTTTCTAGAGAAATTGGTACTCCTACGATAAGAAAAACGTTTGGCTATCATGCTTATACGAACGGAGTATCTCTAGAACTCTTTATGGTCAATTTAATCATTCAGCTAAAGCGATGACATTGAGGTATACAGGCATCGCTGAATCTCAAAAACGGTAAATTTATTTGCAATCTAACCTTGGATAAAAAACTCATCCTATTTTTACTAATATGCGTTTTCGGGGAATAAGCAAAACACACGATTTGAAATGCAATGCCATCTTTATTGGTATATGCAATAGCGAAAGAAATTAAGGATGAATTAATGTAACATATAAAGTTAATAAAATAAGATATTATTGGGGGAAAATATGAAATGAATTATAAAACAGATAAAAATATTTTGTTAATAGGTCCACCTGGAGTAGGGAAAACCTATCAGGCCCAAAAGAAAGTTTTACAAATAATGAAGTTATATTTAAATGATATTTGTAAAGAGCATAATGAAAGAACTAATAAAGCGGATCAAAAAAGTTGGATTGATAGATTAACCGGACTGATAGATGGTTATTTTACGAAAAGTGTATTTGATACCGTCTGTGGTATGTACAAAGCTGGCTATGTCCAGATTATATCAGTGAATGAAGGATTAACATACAACGACTTTATTGAGGGAATAAGCATCGGCGTAGATAGTGAGAATAATATAACTTATAATAATGTTGAAAAAGTATTTTTGAAAATTGTAAATTTAGCTCAAGTAGCAAATAGGTGTCCTGTTTTTTTTATATTGGATGATGTTCATAAAGCAAATATTAGTAGTATTTTAGGAGAGGTTTTGTCTGCTTTGGAAAATCGTAATTGTTCAATAAGTTTGCCCAGTGGTAAAACATTATGTATTCCCGATAATTTATATGTTATTGCAACAATGAATATATTGGCTGAAAGTAAAACAGAGTATGGATTTTTCAGAAGATTTCATACAATACGTTTAATTTCTGATGAAAATATGATAGATTTTTCGAATGAAACATATGAGAGCATTGTAAAAAATGAACTAATATCCTCATTAAACGATGCTCAGAAGCTACAGAAATATGCCATTGAGCAGTATAGAAATATCAATAATCATATTTTAAAAAGCAGTAATATATCATATGAATTTGCGGATAATATCAGTGATTACAAGATTGGGCATGGATATTTTATTATTCCGGATAATCTAAAAACCGGAAAATATAGTACGGACGTTAAGATTTTAGATTATAAAATATGGTATCAGATTGTACCATTGTTAAAAAAATATGTTGATGATGGTATTCTGCTGGATTCATCTGAGATAAGAAATGAAATTGAAATGCTTGATAAAAAATATAGTATGCAGGAAATATATATAGTTGATAAGCCTAATATGATTCAATATAGAGAGTTAGATGATATTTTTCATATGGAATATGTCCATGAAAATGTTGGGAATGATTATAGATATGGGGTAAATAGAAAGAGTATTTATAAAATAATTGAGACAATAATTAATAATCCATATATTGATTTTCAGACAATTTATACAAAATTATTTTATAGTAATACCGTTATTGAAATAAAATATGAAATACATAAAGGAGATGGAAAGAAATATCATTTAAAAAATGGTGCTTATATAGGAAACGATTATTTGCTTTGTAAGGGACAAGAATCAATTAAGGAAGATGGAGGATTTTCGGGAAAAGATGGGACGTACATATATGCATTAAAAGGGCCCTATGTGATTTGTTGTGGAAACAAATATTTGATTTATACAAGGACTTCCGGAGGAATAGATGTTAATAATTTGATAACTAGGTTAGAAAAATGGAAGGATAGGACATTTGAGCATGGGAATCGTGGAAAAAATATATTTTATATTTTATATAAAATTACATATGAGTATTATCGGTGCTATATATCAAGAATGAAAGAAATAGATAAAAATAATGAACAATTTATTATAGGCATTGAAGAGAATTATCAGCATGCTTTATTTAATTTACAGACGGATTTAGTAGCAAAAGTTGATGACGAATTAGCTATTAATAATTTCTTGAAATATTTATGGTTATTTAGTGACAGGTTTAAACCGGGAGATAACGTTACTGATGAGGCAGGAAAACAATATATATTAAAAGGAGTGTATAAAATTATGGGAAGAGATTATAAAAAAATAATGGACATGACTGGAATACATCAGATGATTTTACAGGGACCCCCGGGTACATCTAAAACATATGGTGCAAAAGATTTTTTGAGGTTACAGGCGGGATATAATAGTCAAGAAGATTTAAAAAAATGCCAATTGAAGACTGTGAAAGACGAATATGAATGGCCACATGCGAATAATGAATGTGCAATATTATGGGATTTCATTCAATTTCATCCATCATATGGATATGAAGATTTTGTTAGAGGTATTTCCGTTTCAACGTCAGAGGACTGTAATGTGGAAGGTTATGTTTATGACCTAAACGATGGAGAAATTAATGAAGCAAATAAAGTAAAAGGCTTTAGATATAAAAAACATGGCAATATAATGTATACAACCATTAATCGCACATTGGGAAAAATGATTAAGGCAGCAGTGCAGGAAGAAGCTGAAGCTGAACAAAAGAAGGTGAAACCACGTAATTTTTATTTGATAATTGATGAAATTAACAGAGCGAATTTATCTTTGGTTTTTGGCGAATTGATCTATGCTTTAGAATACAGAGGCGACGAAGTAGCAACTCCTTATGGAGTGAAAAATTCAGGAATGTCAGATGAATACAAAATAAAGATACCTAATAATCTGTATATTGTGGGCACCATGAATACCGCTGACAAGTCAGTTGGAACGATAGACTATGCACTTAGAAGAAGGTTTTTATTTTTTGAACAACTGCCCAATAGACAGACTATTTTAGATAGCACAAGTAATGATAAAAATGCTATAGAAGTTTATCTGTTCGATAAAATTGAAAAAATTTTTAAGAACCCTGAATATTTATCAGAAGATTTTAACAAGGAAGATATTCAGATAGGTCATACGTATTTTTTGCGAAAGAACTTAGAAGGGAAACGTGAAAAAGATACCGGAACTGAATCTGAAACTGGTTCGGAATTGGAAGAAACGAGGAAGATCTATTTGCAAAATGAGCAGATAAAAAGCAAATTTATATATCAGGTTATTCCAATTATGAGTGAATATTTTAAAGATGGGATACTGGAACAAAAAAATAAGAAAGAAGAGGATTTAGTTATAAAATATATTATGGACATGGCTGGAAATAAACCTTGTAGTGATGAGCAGAGTATTAGCATACAGAATGTTATAGTAGCAGGATTTGTTTATGACGAGGATGCAAATGGTGCGGCAAAAACACAAGATGTAAAAAACATTGAGGCAGAAGCCATTTTAAATGAATGGAAAGGTACAAAAGGTACGGCAAACTATGAATTGTATTATTGTTTAATTTACAAAGAATTTATAAAAAATATTGAGGCAACTGTAATATGAAATGTTTAGAGGATACGGTGTATGATACTTATATAGTAAAAGAAGCCACAGATTGGTCAAAGGAAGTTATCAATGATATACCGGAGGGAATTCCAGTAAGCTTTAATTCCAGCAAAACTTCACCATTACAGATGGGATTATATTCACCTGATTTGAAAAATTATTATACAAGTGGCTTTGTTGGAATTGGAAGATTAAAATATCTAAATGGTGATTGTGTTAAAATAAAATATCCGGATGGGAATGAAAAAGAATGCATAATAAAAATCAATCCTAGATTCAATGTAAATCCTTGGGAAATGATGGAAGTAGTTATGCAGGATATCGAGTTTCCAAAATATATTGGTAAAGATCCGGATAAATTTTATAAAATTTACATGAATGACCGAAGAATCAAATTGCGTGGAAAAGACAATCAGGATAGTGGGGATTTACTTATTGCCATGTCATATTTAAGTTGTTGCCAAAGCGTTTGTAAAAAAAGATTATTAACGCAAATAACATTTCATGACGAAAATTATTGTGGCAAAACAAGAGGCAAGATATTACTTAATAAACATATTAAAGAGAATGTTCTGAAAGGCAGAGAAGACAGGGTATATTGCCGAAATAGTAATTTTGGTATTGATACTTTAGAAAATAGGATATTAAAAGCAGCATTGGTTATAGCTGAGAAAAAAGTGAAATCATATAATAAGCAACTCGTTATAATTTCTGGAATAATTAGTTATTGTAAAAATTCATTAAGAAATGTTACCTTGGTAAAAATTATTAAATCTGATTTTGCCAAGGTAAAAATAGCAGGTTTTAATTCATATTATAAACAGGCAATTGAAATGGCTAAACTGTTAATTACTAAATGCGGATTAAATTCAGAGAATAATAATGACTTAGATGCAGAATATTATGTGATACCTTATGTTATTAAGATGGAGGCATTATTTGAATTTTATGTTAGAGCTATTATAAAAGAATACTTAAAAAATGCAGGAGATGGGTTTGAAGGAGTAGAACTGGATACTTATCGGCAAGCTCATGTTTATGATGAAGATACATTGTATGTTATCGATGCAGAACCAAGGTATAGAAATAATACATATCTTATGAAAACTTATATTCCAGATGTTGTTATAAAAAAGAATGGAAGGAGTGTGGCTGTTTTAGATGTAAAGTATCAAAATTTTATTGGAAATTTAAATAGTGATACAGTAAGACATAATACCCATCAGCTTCTGTTTTATACATTAATGCTCAATGTGAAAAAATGTGGATTTATCTTCCCGGCACCTAATGATTATTACATACCTAATAAAGATGAGATTAGTAAAATATATGATTATATTGTAAAATATCCAAATGCAACATTAGTGGAAATAAAGAATAAATGTAATGTTTGTAATAATTTGAAGGTTTATTGTAAAAAAATAGCTGATTATATTAAGAATAAGAGAGATTTGGATTCAATTATAAAAGAAGAATGTAGTCAGCGTAAATATATACTCGAAATATTAGATTCAGTTTCAGAATATGAATATACACAGTGGATAATTGGAAAAGAAGGAATAAATGAAACTATTAATAAGATGATATCCTTTTGTATTGATACAGATGATGGAATGACAAAAATTCATCGTGAAAATACTAAGGATAGTATGTAAATGTTTTGCCAGTACTGGAAGACCCGTAATAAATTCTTTGTAATTTCATTTCTTTTAATTAAACTTTTAAAACTTATTGAAAGTTTAATTAATATCACTATATTTATTCAAAAATTACACAAAAAAGTCGAAGTGAATTACTTCGACTTTTCATTACAAAGATATTCCTTTATTTGTTTAGCTATTTCCTCGGCTAATAATGGTGGAACTGCATTTCCAACTTGTTTGTACTGGCTTGTTTTAGAACCCAAGAAAACAAAGTTGTCAGGAAATGATTGTATCCTTGCACATTCTCTTACTGATGGCACTCTATTTTCCTTGTAATGGAAATAATTTCTATGTCCTGTATCTATTGTATGTGATGGTAATTTACTATTCATTCTTTGAAATGCTTTGTTATACTTTCTTATTCCCCAATACTCCTCAGGTAAATCTGATATTCTACCACCATCTTTAATTCTTGATATAACATCTTTAGTCTGGTCCGTGTGTTTAGTTATATTATGATTTAATATAAGCTTACTATCTTTTCTCATTATCTTTTGATAATCACTAACGCTATCTTCATTATAATTGTATGTTTCTTTATGATCCTCTAGTGAATCCAAAGAAGGTAAATCACTTATTGCATCATATGTTGATACTTGATAATTCTTTTCTTCGGGAAATTTAAATACCTCATTCTTTAGCCCAACAAAAAATACTCTTTGTCTACTTTGTGGAACTCCATAATTAGACGCATTTAATATTTTATAAGAGACATTGTATCCTAAATTACTAAATCTAGTCATTATATCTTCTTTAAACATACCTTTATTTAGTGTTACAAGCCCTTTAACATTTTCTATTAAGAAAAACTTTGGTTTTACAATTTCAACTACTCTACAATATTCTAAATACAAATGATTTCTAGGATCATCAATATTTCTCGTACCAACTGTACTATACCCTTGGCAAGGTGGTCCTCCTATAACTCCAACAATCTCATTTTCCTTAACTAATTGTTCTAAATATGTGTTATCTAATTCATGAATACCTCTGCATAAACCAACTGCTTTAAGATGGTTTCTATTATACGTTTCAACTGCATCCTTCCAAACATCTATAGCAAACGAGATATCAAAGCCTGCTTTTTCAAACCCTAAGCTTAACCCTCCACATCCACAAAATAAATCTATTATCATTGGCTTACTCATCACCTATTACCTCGTTTAAAGCAATTGCAATTGCTTTTGATAATAATGGTGGTACTGCATTTCCAACCTGTTTATATTGTGCTGATCTTGACCCTTTGAATATAAATGAATCTTGGAAAGATTGTAGTCTTGCTGCTTCCCTTACAGTAGGAATTCTATTATATAAAGGATGAAAGTAATTACTATGTGCATTTCCTGTATCAATAGTAACTGAAGTTTCCGCTTCCGCTAATCTTTTAAACGCTGAAGAATGCCTGTTAGTTCTTTTATTTTCAAACAATTCCTCAGGTATATCTTTCCAGTTACCGCCTTGTGGAACATATTGCATACGTCTTTGAACTTTATCTGCTGGATATTTTATTTCATGATTATAAATAGAATTATCTTCTTTTCTTAAGTATTTTTGATATTCCGTTTTAGGCAAAGTCTTAAGAACATAAATATCTCTCTTTTGCTCTTTATCATATAAGTATAGTTCCTCCAACGCTTCTTTAACGGTAACAATATTGTCCTTTCTCTTTAAAGTGTTAAAATCAAATTTTATATTTTTTGTCATTACAAAAAAATTTCTTAAACGTTTTTGTGGTACACCATAAGAAGAAGTATCCAATACTTGATGATTAACTTTATATCCTCTACTTTCAAAAATTTCATAAATTCTATCCTTTGCGTAACCGTTATTACTAGTTACAATACCTCTTACATTTTCAATTACTATAGCTTTGGGGTCCGCTAAATCAACAAATTTTACGAATTCAAAAAATAGCTTATTTCTATCATCATCTTCTTCATTATTGTATCTATTAGCTGATGAAAAACCCTGACACGGAGGTCCTCCTATGATAACATCTATATTCTTTAGTTCCCCAAACGCTTTAATAATTTGTGTGCTATCCATTTTAAGCAAATCAAAGCAAATACCATTCGCGTTAGGAAAATTAGCGTTAAACGTATCTATAGCTTCCTTATTTATATCTACCCCTCCGGCTATATTATAACCTGCTAATTTAAATCCAAGGCTAAGCCCCCCGCAACCACAGAATAAATCTATTATATTTAACATAATTAAACCTCTTTTCATTAGTTATAAATTAAATGAACTATAATTACAATCATTTTTACTTTTATCTATTCCAATGTAATCTGCAGTCACATTTACTGTGGAATGATTAAATAATCGTTGTAAATATTTTAAATTTTTATTCTCCAAATAAAAGTGATACCCAAATGTTTTTCTTAACGTATGTGTACCAAATTTAATATTTATCCCTGCTTTTTTACTAGCATCATTCAATATTCGGTATGCTTGTGATCTCTCTATAGGATTATCACCTTTTGTACTCTTAAAAATATATGTATTGCTATTAAAGACCTCTTCACTATTTTCTATATAAGAACTTAAACATTCCTGAACACACTCATTAATGCAATATTCAATATCATTAAAATATATCTTAGTTACCAGATTTTCCTTATCAAATAAATCAGAAACTTTTAGTGATAAAATCTGAGATATTCTCAAACCAGTATTTATTCCAACTATAAACATTAGATAATTCCGATAATATCCTTTTATGAGTACATCCTTTATTCTCTGTATATCCCTTTTACTCTTTATTACATCAACCTTATTCATATTTTCACTCCTTATACAGCAAAACTATTATAATTATACAATATGCTGTATTAAATGGCAATGCTTTATACGATTTTTTACATAATAAAGCTTTTGTTATTTATTCTATACATAATATTTATAAGCTAAATTTATCCTTAATGGTTTTTAGTTTTAGAAATGTATTGAAAGAGCTATTCCTATAACTCTTTCAATACATTTCTAAATTTTAGTTGGTATTCTATATATACTTCTTTATTATCATCGTCAGCTTCATCAATCCATATAGGAAAACATTCATTTACTAGGTATATTACATAATTTTTTATTGTTTTATATACCTCTAAGATTTCGTCTAAATTTTCTAACATATCACCTTTCATATCAGATTCCCATTCATTGCATAAACTTTGTAATTTCACATTAATCATTTTCATACCTCCAGGTTTTTATTTGTACTATTCTTTAAAGTTTATTTTCCTTTCTTTCTATACTATTATTATACCACATATGTAGCTACAATTTAAGTAAATGAAGATTTTTATTCACTTAAATCCAGTTATACTAATGATTTAATATAACCGCCTTATTTATAATCTACTTCTCTCTCAAATCCGCCTGTTGGTGGATTAATTAAACAACAATATTTAATATAATCACTTATGGTCATTTTAAGAACTCCGGCTTTTTCTAAAAATAATTTTTTTTCAACTTCATTTAATCTAACTCTTACAACTTCCGTTTTCATATTTTCAACTTCCTCTCATTATTTATTTTTTAATAGAATTTTATTTTCTTTCACACTTACATTGTACTACGTTGGTGGCTACAACGCAAGTGTGAAACCATTGTTTTATTTGTTTTTTATATCCAATAAGCAATTGGAATTTTAGCACAAGTTTTTCTATTTGTATAAATATATTCTGATGCTTCAAGTGCTGAAATACATTTATGAAGAACCTTTGTTTTATGCGTTTTCCCCTTATTATCAACCCATTCAACCATAAAATCTTTTTTAGTATTATAATCGTTTAACATTTTAAAAACCCCTTTTTATATTTGGTGTAGCATGTGCTACACCGATCTTTTTATGATATTTTTTTAAAGAAAAAGGCTATTATAATAGCCCTTTTTCTTTAAAACTTAAGTACTTATTATTATCCCCAATGATAATATGATCTATTAGTTCTATTCCTAAGATATCTCCACATTCACGTAATCTTTTAGTTATTTTAATATCTTCCTTACTAGGGGTACAATCACCGCTAGGGTGATTATGTCCAATAATTATACTTGATGCATTACTCAATATAGCAGTTTTAAAAATTTCTCTTGGATGAACAATTGAAGAATTTAAACTTCCTAAACTTGCTACGGTTATTGAATTAATTTTATTTTTAGTATCAAGTGTTAGGACAACTAATGCTTCTCTGTCATAATCTCCTATAAATTTTTTAAATATATTAGCACAATCTTTAGGACTTGAAATTTGAATATCTCCATATTCTAAATTTTTTTCTTTAACCATCTTTATAGATACAATTTGTATGTTTTCCATATTTATCACTCCTAAGTTATTTGTTTTTGTTTCTTTCTATGCCTCTTTTATACTACATATGTAGCTACAATTCAATAGTTTTAACCTTATTCTAACAAAAGAAATTACTATTGAACCGTAGATAACACCTACATTTTATATGCTTTTTATTACCAGTTCTTTATATATCTCTTATAAGCTTATTTAATACTCTTCTGGATATAATAATGTACTATGGTCTCCATCATCAATAAACCACAATTTTTCTTCAAATATATTTTCAGATTCAAAATGGAAAAATTCTTTGCGAATAGGACATTCCTGGCTTATTTCTATCTTTTGCAAATTATCATCATTACTACATTTTATTACTAAAAAATAGTCTGTGTCTAGCTCTCCTGGTTTTGCAAATACAGTTACTGCTTGCATAATATTTATTAGTAAATTTGCTCCGATTGTATTTGAAACACCATTAGTCATTAATAAATCATTATTAAACATTTTTACCACTCCTATACTATTTGTTTTTGTTTCTTCTGTACCTTGTCTATTATGTTAGTGCAACTTTCCCATGTCCCTTTAATACTTGACTACCATGTAGCTCCCTTATCTTATCCATACTTAACTCTTTATAGTGTTTCTTAGCTGAATCCCCTAAACTCCAAGCAATTTTTTTCTTTCTCCATCTAAACCCCAATTCTTTAAATATGCTTGTAAATGGTTTAGTATTTCCAGTTAACCATATCCATGAACCGCATATTTCAATTTTTAAGCCTTCGCACTTTATTAACTCTTCAATTACATTTTTGAAGTTCTCTGCATACTCATATTCGCTATAGTCTACATTAGCGGTATCTTTTAATGTTTTTAATAATGTATCGTACTCACCGTTTAATATCTGCATAGATTCAAGTGTGCCACCCTTGTCTGGGTGATGTAGAAATGCTAACCTCCTGTATTCTGTTTTCAATTCCTCAATAGTCTTAATATTTTTTAGAAATTTCATTTTTTAAATCCACTCCTTAATTATTGGGTTTTGTTTCTTTCTGTACCTTTATTATACCACATATGTAGCTACAATTCAATGACTTTAACCTTATTCACAAAATAAATATCTATGTAAACATAGTCATACCAACCGTTAAATCTTTAAATTACATAATTATCCACATGGTGAAGAGATAAATAATAAATAGTCACTATATTTCTTCTTTTGAATTTGTAAAATACATTTTAAACGATATTATTTTTAGTGATTATAATATAGATAGGTAAGATATTAATTAATATTGCAGTATAAAGACACATGACAAGAACAATGGAAGTGGTCATATAATATAGTAATTAACTTTACTATATTAGTTTTTTGCTATATTAGATGACAAGGTGTCCATTGTTCTCGTCTTGTATACGAGTCAAGGATTGCAGTGGAATTAAGAAGTTTTAAATATTAGAAATTCTTTTTTAAAATTGGTTGGAGGTACGGAAAACAGTTTTAAAAATATAGAATTAATTTTATTTAAAGGTTTTTAATTGGAATGGAAAGCCTGCTAGGACTCCCAAATTCTAAAATCTATAATGAGTGTTAAATTAATAAAATATATTTAAATTCAAATATATTGCCAGTAGTTAAGACCGTTGAAACTAAAGGGGTATCAAAGCATGAATATAAACCTAATACAAACATGTTCAACTCAAAGGAAGCTAATACCAAGATATTAGATATAATAGAAAACCATGATAATATTCAAGAAATGGTAGATTGGTACAATAAGCAAAAAAACGTCATAGAAGTGGATGTAAGATAGTTAAAGATTGATAGTGATAAATTGCATAGTGATGTAAAAACTACTACTGTGAGGTTGTATACGGATGTTTGGGAACAATTCAGAGGGTTTATGAATGAATACAGTGAATTCAAGTCTATGAATTTAGTATCTATGTCATTAGTTGAGTATATGGAACGTTATAAGAAAAGTTAAAAAGTTATTATAAAATGTTTTAACCTTTCTCCAATTATAAATAAAAAATGCAAATGCATAAGAAGGGTTTCCGATTACCTTTGCATTTAAAAACTAGCCCCCTCATTTAATCTAGCTTTCACGGAAACTCCTTAGCTCCTGTGATTACTCATTTTTAGTATCATTAATTTTTGTTGATTCCCCCATTTTTTTCGCATAAAACACTTGACAAGTCTGTAAAATTTTGCGGTCCTCCTCTTAAAGACATGTTTTAACAGGAGGATTATTTTATGCTTAAAAATTGGAGCTCTCATGCTGATTATCAGCAATTTATTATTTCAAATCTCTCATGTTTCTACAAAGCTTTTCCTAAAAAAGTTATAGAACTTGAACCTTCTATCTCTAAGTTGTATTGCTTAGACTTAGATATTCTTAGAGAAATATTAAAACCTTATTATTCTAATATTGGTAGACCTGCAACTCTTCAACCTGAAATATT
>Ga0209125_1002916_pt1 | contig 12411 bp, 9 predicted proteins | sample BarGraIncub1131A_FD_184503 | JGI IMG/M metagenome (GOLD analysis project Ga0209125, IMG submission 184503) | Arctic peat soil microbial communities from Barrow, Alaska - Barrow Graham LP Incubations 11-31A (SPAdes) (version 2) | ecosystem: Environmental > Terrestrial > Soil > Wetlands > Peat... | reverse complement strand
ATCAAGCCAGCCGCTTGAAACCTGCTTGGTAAATAAATTAAAAGGCAAGCGGTATTTAATAACCACTTCCGTGCTCTGCCCCGGATCAACCATCGACCAATTAGCAAAAACCGTTTTGTTGTTTTCCGGATAAATTTTAGTTCCTGACTTACTATCAATTACCGCATTTTCTTCATTAGCTAGTTGCGGAATTTTTACCCAGTCGCTGGCCGGTTTCTTATCTAAATATTTACTATCCGGAGCATTAAATCCGCTGGCGGAAATAAGCTCGCTGCCTAAAGGCACATAGATTCTCATCCAGTCGACATTGCGGACGCCGACTAAAGGCTCATTTTTAATTCCCGTATGCGTTCTGGTAATTTTTAAAGTATTAATAATCGTCCCGTCAGCTGAAACCTCGCTTGTCTCATCGACATTCTCGACTATTTTTCGATCGGTTTTCTGTCCGGCAATATTAGTATTAACCAGCAGCAAATAATCTTTATTCGTATCTTTTATCTCACCGGCGAAATTGCGGCTCGAGACCGCCTCTTGCGCGACCGGATCATTAAAATAAAATAAGATCTGTTTTTCCGCCAAGTTTGATTCGAACGCGGTCAAGATATTAACCAGATTATCCTTATTTAATTTCTGCGGCAAAACTTCCAAAATTTTAACCATCAAATCACCGATGATTTTTTTCGGTTTGTTTGCCGAATTAGTATCAAGACCTTGCTGCAAAGGCAAATCAGATTTTACCACATCGCTAGTCGTCGCTAAACCAGCGACATATTCCGGATTAGTCTTTGCGAGATTTTTTTGTTCGACAATTTTCTGGGTAATTTCCCAAAAATTATTCGAGTCGATTACTACGCCATATTCTTTGGTCATATCAATCGGGCCGGTTATCTCCAGTAATCTTTCAATTACCGTCGGCGTTATGCTAATTACGCCATCGACGCTCGGACCGCCGCTTTTTTCATAAAACCATTCTAAATTTTTAGCGGTTGTCGGCCAATCCGGCCACCAATTAGCATCCCAAAAATGCCAAAGCGGGTTAACTAACCAAAGCGCCTGCGGTGCAACAATACGCATATTAAGACCGGCTTCCGTATCATATGAACCGCCGCCCGGAACTTCTAGATTCCTTATCTTGCCATCGCGAAAATCTACTAGCGCGTAACTGCCTAAAAATCCGCCGCTCGCGCGCAACTCGGAATTATTTTGAAAAACCAATAAATAACGCTTATCATGCGTTAAGCCCAGCGCTTCTTTAAGATTTGTTCCAGCATCGACAAAATTAGCTAAGCCGGAAGACAAGAGCACAACCTGATTATTCAAAGAAATAAACTTCGCCTGATATTCCTCGGGCAAATTATTAACGTTTATTTTCCCTAAAACTTTTTTTAAATCATTGGCGTCGGAAACTGCTGACTGGCCATAAGTGGTAAAATTATTTAGAACCAGGGGGAAATCATTTTTATCGCCACTAAATAAGCTATCGCTCGCTAAAACCAGATTATGGCCTAAAGAAGAAGCGATTGCTCCGGCTTCCAAGAAATTTTTTGATTCGGCCGCCAGTTTTATTTTCGGATTATTCGACAAGCTCGCTAAAGATAAGATGGAATCACTAATCAGGTTAAGTTCGGTCTGGGCCGCCAAAAAATTCTCGCCGGCATTTTTAAAATTTGAATCGGCCGCTTTAAAATCCATTTTCGAAACTGAATTGGAAGCGGCCATTAAGCTAGTCATCGCTAATTGCGAACGGCTGACAATTTTTGCTTCCAGATTTCTTAAATTAAATAAATCAAAATAAGCCAATATTTTAAAAGGCATTATTAAAAGACAGAGAACAATAAAAAAAGCGAGAACCGAGCGGTACCAGACTACTTTTTCTTGCGCTAAAGCTAAGGCTTTTTGAGTTTTATTTTTCGGTAATTTTATTTTTAAAGCCAGGGCGAAATCCTTTTCTTTCTTTAAAATTATATCCGCCAATGATTTTCCGGTCTGATAAAAATCGGCCGCTTTTTTATTTTCTTTTTTTTCTTCGATCTTAGCTCGGCTTTTTTCTTTAACTTCTTTTTCAATTCTCTCTTTAATCTTTTTCTCTTGCGGAGTCCACTTTAAAAAGGAAAAAAAATTATGATTTTCCAGTGTAGCTAAGCTCGGTTTTAAATCCCGATACTTTTCTTTTAGCTCTTTTCTAATCGTCTTCTCTTCTTTTTTGATTTCTTTTTCAAATTTTGAAGCCGCTTGGCGCAAATCAACGACAAAAGGCGAATACCCGCGGGAATTTGGAGAATAATTATTTTGTGTCGATTTATTAGCCATTTAAATATTATTTAATAATCCGTAAAACTTTTTTATAAACTGATAAAGTTTCATTAGCGCATTCCCACCAATTATATTTTTTAGCTTGCGCAATCCCCTTGGCAATCAGCTCCTGACGCAAACCCTGATTATCAATCAATAAATTTATTTTAGATATAGTATCAGCGCTGCTTTCCGGATTAAAATACAGAGCGGCGTCGCCTAACACTTCCGGTAAAGATGAACGATCTGAGCTTAAAACCGGGCATGACCGAGCCATCGCCTCGAGCGGCGGCAGCCCGAAACCCTCATAAAGCGACGGAAAAATATAAATTATCGCTTCTTGATATAAAACTTCCAATTGCGCATCCGGGACATAACCCGGAAAAATAACCGGATTATTTGAATTCCCCGGCTGCCAAAGATTCAAGCGACGCGCGCAATCTTTAACTTTAGAATAAAAATAATCATTCTTACCAACCAGAACTAAATGCAAGTCCGGCTTTTCTTTATGAAGCTTGCTAAAGACTTCTAATAAAAAATCTAAATTCTTATGAGGATAAGCGTTTCCGACGTAAAGTAAAAAATTCTGCGGAATATGATACTGATCCAAAGTTTCCTGATTATCAAGCTTGGCGACAAACAAGGAGTCGCGTCCTTTCGCTAAATTAGCGACACCCTCATAAGTCACAATAATCTTATCAGGGTTGACTTTAAACTGGCTAACTAAATCATTTTTAGTAAAATTAGAAACCGTTATGATTTTTTTTGATCGAAAAATCGCATTAGAAATCACCAAGCGATAGGCTAAATTTTTAAATTTATATTTCAAGGGGCTTAAGGTCGTTGCTCGAGTAGTCGGGAAATGAGTCAGAATAAGATCATGGATTGTTACCACAAACTTAACCGGCGTCAAAACTGGAACATTAAAATGCGGGAAATGGATCAGATCAAGATGTTCGCGCCAAATAAAAAAGGGCAGCATAATCTGTTCTTTAAGGCCATACCAGCCAATAGCCAATTTGACTTTCTTAACATTTTTCAGATCGCAAACGAATTCATTAAAATTTTCGGCGCTTAAAAAAATTACATAATCAAAATCGGCTACTCCCGCAGCGCTTTCAATTTTGATTATATTATCAACCACTTCTTGCGTATAACGGCCCAGGCCTTTGCCGACCGGACCATAGAAGCGGGCATCGATTCCGATTTTCATGAAATTAACATTAAGCAAAAGGTAAATTATCCGGCGGAGCCGCTTTATCAGTCTTATCTAAATCATCCTTGGCTGTATTATTATCACCAGCATCATTATTTTGCGGCGTATTATTTCTAAAAATATCCGATTTCAAAAAATCATCGCTCGCGGTGGTCAGTTCCTCGGCTAAAGGCAGCGAGGAAGGCGCATCGGCTTTGCGGCCCGGCGCTTTCTGAACCATGGCCGATTTAACATTAGCTTCAAGCGGAAAGTGCCAGATAGTCGCCAGCTCTTCGATATTCATAATTCCCGATTTGCGGCCTCGCCAATTAGAGCGATTAATATAAGCGTTAAATATTTTTCTTTTCTTTTCGAGCAAACGCGATTCCCTAAAAAAATAAACGGTTTTTGTCGCCGTTACTTTCATATCCGGCTTAAGATTATTAAGGCCTAAAGCGATAAACTGTTTCATAAAACCGACAAAACCGCTAAAAACTTTATAATTATCTTTTACTTCTTTTTTGGCAATGTAGACAAAACGAATCTTAGTCTCGTAAGCCAGTTTCGTTGATTTCAAATAAATCGCTTCAATCTGCTTCTTTTCTCCCGGCGTAAGCTCGAGCATGCTTTTAGGCTTATCCTCTTTTTTATTCTCTTCGATATCACCCCAAATGCTATAAACCTGTTCGCTCGCTTGACCCATCGCTTCAACTATCCAGGAAGATAAATCTTTACCGGTCTTAGCCTTTTTGCCCAAAATCTTATTAATCTCCTTTTCCGACTCTTTAGCCCAATCAAAACCGGTCGGCGTTAGCACAATCTGGTACCAAAGCTGTTCCCCTTGGCGCAGGGTTCCGCACAAATCGATTAAAGAAGCCATCGGATCTTTGAACTGAGTTTCACTCGGACCCATCTGATGCTCGAATTCCTGATACATCTTAATCGGATAAACCCAATTTTCCGCTAAGACAAATTCTGCGCCGAAAAGATCATATTCCTCGTCCGGGTAATGCTGCGGCACCATTTTTGTATAATCATCAACTTCGGAAATTTCGGCATCCGGATATTGCGAATAAACCGATGTCTCAACCAAATTTCGAAATTCAAGCGGTGTCCGAATCAAAAACTGGGTATAGCCCTCAAGGCTAACAATTTCATAACTAAAAGATTTCTGATACTGTCCCATGAACCATTTTTCAAAAAAACTAATCGAACCATGCGCGCCGGCCAGATAGGTAAACATATTTTCAACCGCCTTCGGCGACTGCTCATTACCTTTAGGAATATCTATTGCTAATAGCACGGACTGATGGTCAGCGCTCCAATGAATTTGCAGCCAATAAAGATAAACATCGCGGACGCCATATAAAAAAACGATTCCGACCACAATCCAGCCAAAATTAAGCCAGAAAGACAAAAGCATCTGATCCGGCGGCAGACTTAAAAAATTATTAATAGCGCTTAAATCAATCACTATATCCATTAAAATAATCGTTAATTATCAAGACCTGATTATTAATAATTTTATCATATATCCCTAAAAAAATAAAATCCGATTTAAGCAATCGGATCTTACCTTATTTCTAGTTTGTATTGAATACTTTATTTAGCCCATTCTTTTAAGCCATAGGTTCCCCGGCCGACTAAAACATAGCGGTTATCAAGGATCAACTCATTATGGACCGTAGCGGCATTAGCGGTTTTATGATCGAATTTAATTTCGTTTATTTTCTTGGCGATATCGGTAAAATGAAGCGGCTGACCGGCATGTTTTAGAATTAAATAAATCTTATCATTAACCGTCTTCGGCTTAATTTCTTCCCAATCGGAAATTCCCCATTCCCCGTATTTATTCTGTTCTAAATTTTTAATTGCCTGCAGTAAAGAATAGAGGATTTTATTATTATTGATTAGTTCCGCCGGATCAGGAAAAACTTGGCTTTTAAAAATCTTAGTAATATCAACGCCTTGGCGTTCTAAATTCTCTTTATTTTTATTATAAGTATCAAGCTCCTTTAATAAATCTAAAAGTTCCGCTGTCTTCATGGTTTTTTTCAAAGTTCCAACCTTAGCTAATAAATCTTTAGCTAATTCCTCTAAATGGCTAATATCCTGATCTTTTGCTTTGAATGAGGAATTAAAATCATCATGATTTTCAACCAATTCAAAATCATCGCCCATTAATTTAGAAATGATGAAGTTAAAATGATTGCGATAAATGCGGCGATTCTTTTCATAATCAGCGTCAGAAGCATTATTTTCATCATTAAGTTCAAGACAGATTACCGTTAAGATATCGAGAAGATAGTCGCGTCTGATCAGCCCGCCGTTTTCCGTTAATAAATCATCAACTGCCTGCTTTAAGGATTCAATCGAGGCGCCCAGATTTTCCAGTTTTTTGATTTTTTTAATGCTGGCTGCTTCAATCTGGCGAACTCTTTCTCGAGTTAAACTATGAAGGCCGCCGATTTTTTCCAGGGTTTCCGATTTATCGCCAGTCAAACCAAAACGACGAGACAAAATATCTTTTTCTCGATCTAAGAGTTCGGAAAATAAAGACTCGACAATCTTAGTCGCGTCAAGATTATTGAATTCTTCGGGACTATGTTCTTTAATTATTTTTTCTAATAAATTTTCCATATGATTATAAACAAAATTTATAGTGCAAATTGTGCACTAATCTTCTTTAACCTATCACATTATTTTATATTAGTCAATAATACAGAGGCTTAATTCTTGTAAAAATAGACTTTTAGATTAAATTGCTCTAATATAAGCGAAAAAATAAACGAGGCGCAAAACCAGAATATAATCAAAATTTTATTGACAAAATTTTGCTTTTTCCAGTATTTTTGATAAATAATATTTTGATTTCTTAAAGACCAGGCCCTAACTTGACGGCTTTTCCCTGACCTGTTAATAATTTTTTGCAAAAAATTCTGTTCATCCGAGCCGCTGGTCCGGTCATGATAAAAAATTGCTTGGCTGATTATTTTCGATTTAAGTCCGGTCAAGTATAAACGATAGGCTAAGTCGCAATCTTCTTTATACATAAAAAACCGCTCATCGAAATACTGTTTATTTCCGTTCTTATCAAGATAGGCGATTTTTTCTAAAGCGCTTAAACGGAATAAGCCCGTCGCGCCCGAAGGTCCGATTATTTTATAATCAAGATTAGCAAATTGGCCATTATCAAGCGTTCCCTGGCCTAAATCAAAAAAACGCAAACCGGGTTTCACCATAATCCCCAGTGAATCGATAATATTAGTCTTTTTCTTATTCTGATAATCCCAATAATATATTTTCGGACTAACGGCCGCTAGGTCCTTATTTTCATCAAGACTAATAGTTAAGCTTCTTAGTGCATTCGGTTCTAAAATTATATCCGGATTAATGACTAAAAAATAATCGGCCCTTAGAGATATCGCCCAATTGATAAGAATATTATAAGCTCGGCCAAAACCCAGGTTTTCTCCGGAACTTGAATAATCGATTAGATTACTATGAACTAGATTAAATTCAGAAATAATCTCCTTATTTATTAGATTCGCCGGATCGCTATTATCATAAGCAAAGACTTTAAAGTCGTCTTGATTTAAAAAAGCCAAGGCTTTTTCAAGACTCGGCAAAAAATCCGCTAAGTATTTAGCGCTTGCTTCATTATAAGTTAGAAAGCCGACGGCTAGTTTCATAATTTAAATTGTTTAATTCTAATTTAATATGAGCCTCTTTTATCCCCTTGACAAAAGTTAAAATAAAATGTATTTTAAAAATAGTTCATTATTTTTTTAATTAAAAACCCAAAAAAACGAGTGATGATTATTCCAGAAAAAGAAGAAAAAAAATTAAAGGAAATGATAGCCGGCGCCGAAAAAGATTCTATCGCCTTAGCAATCGTTGCCGATTTTATTGACAAATGTAAACTCATAAAAAACCTTGATGGCATAAAATATGACTATAAAAGGTATTTAAAGGGCTCAACATTTATCATAATTTTATCTTTTTTAGATAGCAAGAATAAAATTAAAAAACAAAGTATCAAGGTTAACCGGCACGATATCATGCAAACCGCTGATTTGCCGTTAGCCTAAATTTCTTTTTTAAAGAAATAAAGAACCGACTAAAAAAGCCGGCTCTTTTTTTATATAATCATCTTATCCGCTAATTTTTCCTTGGCAAAATTCTGCGCTTTTAAAAGACTATCAAAAGTCCCAGCGTCTAACCATTCCCCGTTAACCATGGCAACTTCAAGCTCGCCTTTTTCTAAGTAAGCATTATTAACCGAGGTAATTTCGAGTTCCCCGCGCTCGCTTGGTTTCATAGTCTTAGAAATTTCAATAACCTTATTATCATAAACATAAAGGCCGGTGACCGCAAAATTACTTAAATATTCTTTCGGCTTTTCAATAATTTTTTCCGCTTTAAAATTCTCATCAAATTTAACCACGCCGAATCTTTCCGGATCGCTGACTTTTTTCGCAAAAATTTTCGCGCCGCTTTTAAAGCTTTTAATTTCCTCGCTAAAGTCATCTTCAAAGATATTATCGCCTAAAATCATCGTGACATTATCATTACCAATAAACTTTTCGCCGATAATAAAAGCCTGGGCTAAACCTTCCGGCTTATCCTGAATCTCGTAAGTAAACTTAACGCCGAATTCTTTGCCCGAACCTAATAAATTTAAATAATCACCGGCTCTTTCCGGGGCAATAATAATTAATATTTCTTTAATTCCCGCTTTAATCAGGGTATTTAAAGGATAATAAATCATTGGCCGGTCATAAATCGGTAAAAGCTGCTTGCTGGTAATTTTCGTTAATGGCCTAAGGCGCGTACCTGAACCGCCAGATAAAATTATTCCTCGCATATTTTTAACAAATTAATTTTTATTAGTTTCTAAATATTCTTTTAAAGCTGATTTCCAACTCCGTAACTTTTTAAGTTTAGTATTTTTCAAGACTGAATATTTCGGCCGGCGCGCCGCTCGCAAGAGATTCTCACTGCGCACCATCTTGATTGCCGTATTAATTTTTTGCAATCTAAATAATTCAATTACCCCATCCGCCCAAGTAGCCGGCTCCTCATTAACAAGATGATAAATACCTGATTCAACTTCTAATTCCCAGAGTCTTTTTGTCGCTTCCGCTAAATCATGCGTATAGGTAAAACAGCTCAATTCTTCGTTAACAACTGATATTTCCTTATTATCCTGCGCCAGATTAGTCATTATGTCAAAAAAACTCGGTTTTGCCCCAGCGCTTTCCCCGCGCGGACCGAATAATTTTGAAGTCCTAATTAAATAATAATTTAAACCGCGATTACCGCGCGAAATAAGTTCTCTTTCCCCAAGCGCCTTGCTCTCGCCATATTTATTAATCGGATTTGGCGTATCGCTTTCCGAAAATTCAATTTTTTCAGGCGTGCCATTAAAAACATAATCGCTTGAATATTGAACCAAAGTTACGCCGCTTTCTAAAGCTAAATCAGCCAAGACCGCGACTAACTCCTGGTTTAATTTTAAAGCTAATTTATATTCGAGCGGATCCTCGCATTTATCAACCGCATTATAAGCAACCGTGTTAATAATTAGCTCTGGGCCTAAGGCCCGGATTTTTTCCGCTAAAAGCGGAAAATCTAAAACATCAAGATCCTCTCGATCTAAAGAAATAGTTTCGTAATCCGGTTTTAGAATTTTCGTCAGCTGCGAGCCGAGATTGCCTCGTCCGCCTAAAATAAGTATAGACATATAAAATAAGTATAGTCGGAAAAATTTAATTTGACAAATTTGACACAAAATCATAATATGGACTCAATCCTAAGTTAGAGTTGGCTACAAACAACATTTTTGTTGCGGTCGTTAGTAACTGACGGCTGAACTAATTATTGGTACATCTGGCCGAAAAGCTTTTCTGGTCCTTTCAAGATCTGATTAGCAATTCGTTCTTAGTTTTTAAACCAAAAGTCAAGCGACTTAAAACGGGGTTGCTTCTGGCAGCCCCGCTTAGGATTATTTCTTTAACAATTAAATTTAATTAAAAAGACAATGGAACCAGTTTTTCCTCCCGGTGCTTTTGGGTTAATTGCTGGTTTAACCGGCATAAACCCCCTCGATTTGCTTGCTGCCTTTAATTTGCGTGATGATTATAAAACAATCAAAATTCCAAAGAGAAGCGGCGGCACAAGAATAATAAATGAACCGAACGACGTACTGAAAAAATTTCAGAAACGATTGCTTAAATGGTGGTTATACAGAATTTATCACCGAAATTTTCTTGATGAAAGAATTTATAGTTTCCTTCCCAAACATTCAGCTATTGATGGCGTTAAAGCGCATACAAAAATCAATAGCCAATATGTAATCCATCTTGATCTGAAAAATGCCTTTCCCTCCATAAGCTCACAGATGGTCAGCAATGCCTTAACTGATGTGGTCTGGAAAGAAATTAATTTCATTCATGCCTGCCAGCCGAAGATTGACTCTTTCGGATACCGATATTGGAAAGATTTTTATCCGCAAGATATTCTGTTTCCAGTTAAGAAAGCGCGTTGGTTTAGAAAAATGTTACAGAAAGATCAGAATCAAGAAAAAATCGAAAATATTCTTTCGTTATTTATCTCCCGAATCGTTTCGATGACCACTCTAAACGGCTGTTTGCCACAAGGCGCGCCAACTTCTCCCTTCCTGCTTGATTTAGTGATTTCTTATTTAGGTGTTCCTAATAAAATATCAAAATATCTAAATCAGCGGGGTTATAAGAATGTCATCACGATCTACTGCGATGATTTCGTAATTTCTACTATTAAGGAACCGACCGAGGAAATAATCGATGGCTTAATTAAAGAAATTGAAATGACCGGCTTAAAAGTTAATCCGAAAAAAACCAATATCTTTAAAAGAAGGCAGATTTCACCGGCTGTTCTCGGACTAAAGATTGTGAGTCATGATCTTAAAGGAGCAGAAATCAAACCTTTATTTGATTGCCAACCAGCAACCAAGGGAGCAAAAAAGCGCTTTGAAAAGGACGGAATTTGGAAACAAAACACCATTGTTTTGTCTAAGGATTATGTAAGACAAACCCGTGCTATAATGCACAATCTGTCTAATAATCCCCTGGATGAACATTTGGGCCGAGTAGTCAAAGGACGTTTGAATTATTTAAAACAAATTTATGGTTCAAATCTGCCGAATCAACTAAAAAAGCCATATAAAGAAATCAAAATGGCTGGGATAACATTATTCAAAAAAAGCCCGTTTATAAACGAGCACGTTACTTAAAGAGTTCTCTGCAAGGCGGACTCTTTTTTTATTTCTCAAACTTAAAGCCACTCCTTCCCCTGTCTAACCAATAATTCCGCTGCTCTCTCCGGCTCGGCCATTAATTCTTTAACGATTTTTTCGGTTCGTGCGCCCTGCGAGCCTTTAACTAATAAAACATCGCCCATCTTAATCCGATCCTGCAAAAAACGACCGGCCTCATCAAGGCTGCCAAAATAAAAAGTATTATCTTCGGCCATGCCCGCTTCAAGCGCGCCGCGAATATAGTCGCGCGATTTTTCACCGACCGCTATTAAATAATCAATACTATTTTCAAAAACTTTTGTGCCGACTAAACGATGGCCTTCTTCAGTATAATGGCCGATTTCGAGCATCTCACCTAAAACGGCATACCGCGAAGCGTTCTGATCGATTTTAACTCGACCTAAGATATCAAGCGCCGCTATTGCCGCTTCCGGCGAAGAATTATAAGTATCATCGATTATAAAAGTATTCTTGATACCCGGCAGAAGTGTCATTCGGCCATGCGGCAAACTAAAATCGTTTAAAGATTCGGCGAGTTCAACTAAATTAAGATCAAAATATATTCCGACTGCTACCGCCGCTAAGGCCGCGTAAATAGCCGTTTCACTTAAAACATTTTTCATGATAACCGGAACAATAGATCCCTGATAGTTTAATTTAAAACTAACTCCATATAATTCATAATCACCGCGATTAAAATTATAAACAATATCCTGCGCCTGCAAATCAGCGCCGTCATTAAGTCCATAAGTTAAAACGCGCGCTTGGCTGACTGAAGCCATGTCTCTGGTCGCTTCATTATCATAATTCAGAATAGCTAAACCTTTACTATCAAGCTTTTCAACTAGAACTTGTTTTTCTTTCTTAATATTATTCAAGCTGCCAAAATATTCAATATGCGAATAACTAACCGCCGTTACTAGAGCAACCTTAACCGGCGCAATACTCGTTAAATAATTTAAGTCTCCTGGCCGATCAACACCCATTTCTAAAATTAAAACACTTGGATAATTCTTATCTCTAATCAAAAGTAATTTAATAGCCTTTAAACCGATCTTTAGCCAGCCGATAATATTTCTTCCCGCTGAATCAGCGCCAATAATGGTTAACGGCACGCCGATTTCATTGTTATAATTTTTCGAACTAGCCCTGGTTGGAAACTTATCACTTAGTACTTTAGTAATCGCTTCCTTGGCGCTAGTTTTTCCAATCGATCCGGTAATACCAATAATCGTCGGCCGATATTTTCTTAATATCAGTTTAGACCAAATCTTTAGTTTTAATCGCAAAAGCTGGCGCATAAAAAATAATTATTTTCTCGTTTTCGGAATTTGATAATATTGTAACATAAAGTCGGCGATATCCCGCCACAAAGGCAGAGCGGTGCTTTCCGCATATTCCGCATCTTTAGGGTCATCAATTTTAACCAGCATCACAAAAGCCGGATTTTCAATCGGCGCAATACCGATAAAAGTATGAATATAATCAGTCGTACTATAACCACCAGCGACAGCTACCTGAGCCGTTCCGGTTTTAGCGCCAATATAATAACCATTGATCTGCGCTTTCTTGGCATGGCCATTTTCAACAACATTTACTAACATCGCGGAAACAGTCGCGGCGG
>Ga0209125_1002914_pt1 | contig 12424 bp, 9 predicted proteins | sample BarGraIncub1131A_FD_184503 | JGI IMG/M metagenome (GOLD analysis project Ga0209125, IMG submission 184503) | Arctic peat soil microbial communities from Barrow, Alaska - Barrow Graham LP Incubations 11-31A (SPAdes) (version 2) | ecosystem: Environmental > Terrestrial > Soil > Wetlands > Peat... | reverse complement strand
AGGAATACAGGGGTTTGCCACAGATTCTCCTGGATACCCATCAAACCGAAAACATAATGTTAATATCTCAGAGATAATGAATAAAATGGCGTTGAAATAAAGTTTTCGCGGGAAAACAAATCGGTGTATTAAATAATTATATTTGTCTTAGCGGATAATTTTTTCGTAACGATTTGCCGGTTTAATTAGAAAGGTCAGTTAGTTCTTTTTTTTTACACGCTATATTATCCTTTTATTTTTTATGAAGACACTTGTAGAGTTTATTCAGGAGCAACAAGCTCATATTCCTAATGCCACCGGAGAGTTTACACGTCTGATGAATGATATTGGCATTGCAGCCAAATATGTTAATCGCGAAGTGAATAAAGCAGGTCTTGCAGATATTCTTGGTTTTGAAGGGAGCCGGAATGTTCAGGGCGAAGATCAGGTTAAGCTCGATGTTTTTGCCAACAACCACTTTATCAACGCACTCGAACATGGAGCCCAGTGTTGTGCCATGGTTTCTGAAGAAACTGAGGGTCTCATAACTTTTGGGAATTCATATTCTAACCGGGGAAAGTATGTGGTTGCATTCGATCCAATTGATGGTTCCTCGAATGTAGATGTAAATGTGCCTGTCGGTTCAATCTTTACTATATACCGAAGAAAATCAGAATCGGGACCGGGTACTATTATCGATGTTTTACAGCCTGGAAATCAAATAGTAGCTGCAGGTTATGTGATGTATGGGATGGCAACTATTTTGGTCTATGCAGCAGGAAATGGCGTGAATGCTTTTACTTATGAACCGTCACTGGGCATGTTTCTTTTATCCCACTCCAACCTTCGCTATCCGGTAGATGGAACCATCTATTCAATTAACGAAGCCAATTATATCTATTTTTCCGAAGGAGTAAAACGGTATATCAAATATTGTCAGGAAGATGACTCGTCGACAAACAGACCTTTTGCAACACGCTATATTGGCTCGCTGGTATCTGATTTCAACCGGAATCTGATTAAGGGTGGCATTTTTATTTATCCCGGTACAAAGAAGAATCCTAATGGAAAACTTCGTCTGCTTTATGAGTGTAACCCAATGGCGTACCTGGCCGAACAGGCCGGAGGTATGGCAACTGATGGGTTTCGTCGTATCCTGGATATTCAGCCCGAAAGTTTACATCAGCGTATTCCATTTTTTGTCGGCTCACGCAATATGGTGAGTAAGGCTGGAGAGTTTATGGAGAACTTCGGGTAATCTCATGTCTTTTGGGTTTAAAACACAGTCTCTTTGTGGTGCGAAAGCTTAATTTAATGGAACAGATAACTCAAAAACCTTAAATCTATTTTCAAGATCTTTCATTAACCGGTTTTTAACTGTTTCGTCTTTGATGAAGCTATATGTAATGCTGTTGAAAACAAATTGTTTGATATCGGCATAGGTGATATTTTTGTACCGACTGGCAAGTAAGACATATTGTTCCGTCATACTCGTTCGTAAAATGCCGGCGTCGTCCGTGCAGATTACGATGGGTACATCAAATTCTTTGTAAAGTGTTATTGGATGTCGATCATTTTTTACCTTCAGAATAAACTCATTGCTTGACAGGTTTATTTCTACCGGGATTTTGTTCTTGCTCATATAACGCAATAATTCATAACAATTTTCCTCGTAGGGAATGTCCACACCATGGCCTATGCGATTGGCTCCGGCAGTATGTATTGCCGAACTGATATGCCATGTGAGTTCTTCGGGTTGGACAAGCCCCAGGGTTAGTTCGCCGGCATGCATGGTGTATTTTACATCAGGATAGCGGGAATGACAGTACTTGAACATGAGCATTTGTAACCAGTAATCTTTCATTGAAACTTCACCATCTTCTGGGGATACGATATTCACTCCTGCAATTAATGGACTACTGTCTGCCGAAATAAAATTAACGACCAGATTTTTAAACAGATTAACCGGATCCATATACCGCAATACAAAATTCTGATATCTCATCGTGAAATGGACATCGTCTATCTTTAAACCGTTATGAAGTTTTGCGATAAAATCTTTGTTGAAATTTTCTGCATATCCTTTAGCGCCTCTTTCCAGAAAAGTGTTGTATAAGGTATCAAACAACTGCATGATCGCTTTTTCATCATGTGTTGCTGATAGTTGATGCAACTTGCCATTGTATACATTTAAGTCATTACTCTTCATGTCAAAAATCACAGGTGATATTTGTGTTTCGATATAGCTCAGATTCTCTTTAACCGCCCTGTTTTTTAATTCGAGTAAACCTTCATCGAAATGACCATTTGCAGCAGGCCAAAACTTATCAAAAGATTCAAAAAATAATTTATCAGAAGGATAATCAACATTATTATAGTCCTTTACCGTCCACTTCTGCATTATCTTCAGCTTATATTTATCCAGTTGTCCAACACCTTGGAGTGTTGAAAACTGTTCCCAGGGGCCGAATTTGGGCTTTTCCTTTGCTACCATCATTGTTTGTGTATTCAGGTAAAAGTCTTCTGCGATGGCTTGATCAAGAATAGATTCAGCGTAGATAGATCCTGCATAATGATGGTGCAGATCCCCTCCTTTAGGCATTTGCGAAAAGAAAGCTGTTAAGGCTGCTTCATTATTTCTAATCTTCTCAAAGTATAGATTTACATTCTGGGCAAAACCAAGTTGAAGGAGAAATGTAAATGCCAGTGTTATAAAGAATTTCATATTTTGATATTTTAGTGTTCAGGCTATTTGGAAAATTATATTTTAATCTTTAGGCGAATATTTATTTTTGTGTTTAGACTTTGTAAATCCTCTTTACAGGTATCAATTGTATTGTCAACTCTTTATGAGAATAGATTCAAAATTCAAAATTAATACTTTATAATTCAAAAAGATGAAATGGTCGATATGAAAAACACTGATTAGAGAAAAGGAGGTGACTTTGTTAAAACAAAACAGGCTTATAGTTTAAAAAATAATATTATGCCGGAGATATTAAAGATAACTATATTTGTAATCGTAAAAAGCTGATGTGTACGACTCAGGAAATAATTATAAAAAAAAATCTAAAACGATGAAGCCTTTTGTCTCAATGCGTATTTACTTCATTTTATCAGTTATTTTAATTCTAGGCAATCTAACAACTAAAGCCCAACAAGACAACTGGACACATTTCAGGGGGAGCAATCTCAACGGGATATCCGTTGCGACTAAAGCGCCAGTATTGTGGAACGATTCGACCAATATTATTTGGAAAACTGATATTGAAGGGAAAGGATGGTCATCCCCAGTAGTTTTCGGTGATCAGGTGTGGGTAACTACCGCAATCGAAAAGGGCAAGAAAATGTTAGGTATTTGTCTGGATATCAATTCAGGAAAGAAAATATATGAAGTAGATCTTTTACAACCAGATACCGTATACTCGAAACATGAAACCAATACTTACGCAACTCCGACATCTTGCATCGAATCTGGATTTGTTTACATGCATTTTGGATGCTATGGTACGGTATGCGTAAACACTTCAAACGGAGCCATTGTCTGGAAAAGAACAGATCTGAAATGTGAACATGCGCAAGGCCCTGGCTCATCACCCATTCTTTATAAAGATTTATTAATACTTCATTACGATGGAACCGATGTCCGCTACATTGTAGCCCTCAACAAAAGAACCGGCAAAACAGTTTGGAAAACTGATCGCCCAGAAGAGTTATACAAGGATATGGCACCGATTGCTAAAAAGGCTTACATAACCCCCATTATTATCAATGTAAAGGGCGAAGATTTGATGATTTCAAACGGGGCAACGGCATGCATTGCTTATAAACCTGAAACCGGGAAAGAAGTATGGAGAATTGTTAAGGGTAAAGAAACTACCATTTCCAGCCCTTTTGCAGAAAATGGCACTGTCTATTTTTATACCAGTTTTCTTGCAGCTCCTGACGAAGAACAATATATCGCATTAATGGCCGTCAATTCTGACGGGAAAGGGGATATCACTAAATCCAATATTCTATGGCAGTTAAAATCACCAACTTTTCAATTGCTTACTCCTTTGGTAAAAGATGGACTGATTTATACCATCGACACTCGAAATACGCTTTATTGCCTTGATGCTAAAACCGGGAAAGAACTATATTCCAAAAAACTAAAACAAAGAAACTATAATTCATCCCCAATTTATGCTGCCGGAAACATTTATTTCACTTCATTAAAAGGTGAAACACTGATAATAAAACATGGGAATCAGCTACAAATTGTTGCTGAAAATAAATTACCGGGCGAAGTATATGCCACTCCAGCCTTTGTCCGGAATTCAATGTTATTCAGAACTGAAAAAAGTCTGTACCGAATTGGGACAAAATAAAAAGTCTGGGCAAATTAAAACAACATTCGTTTGGACAATGTATTAATTTTTAAGTGGATCGTGGGTTAATAAAAACCTTATTGGTAAGCTTGTAAGCTTGACTATTTCATTTTTGTGCAAGAGGCTAAATAAAACTTTTATAGTTTGGCTTTGAATCCAACTATTGCCTGATTGTATGAAGTATATACTCCACCCAGGTTATCAGCATCAAAATACCCATCAATTCCTCCATAATTATAAGAAACATGGAATAATCCCTGTGCATTGAATCCGTCTACGTTGAACCAATGTCCTTTAACAGATCCGGGTACACCGGGAGCAGGGCTATCGGGTGTTCGTCCGGCAATCATAACTGGACGAGCAGCCAAAAACTCAGTTTTGAGAATATTAATCCATTCTTCCCTTGTTACTTGCCATCGGTTAACCAGATGCAATCCAGGATCAAGATTAAAATACTGAACAATCCCGGGGCCAAGACCATCATCAACAGTACCGGCCCATATTTTCAGGTAGAAACTGGCTGCACCGGCAGCCAGAAAAAGCTTAGCTACATCTTTGTACGTTGTCTCCGCATCGTTAGGACTTAAGCTTAACGGCATATTTGAATAATTCAGATTAAGGGTAGAAAGATTACAAATCCAATGAAGTCCCCAGGAATCAGTGAAATCAATATTACCTACCCCATTAACAGGATATTGCAAACACTGCAAAATTTTTGCTAATGCGGTTGGTCCGCAAGGATTACCTTCGCGTCCGTTTATTATGTTACTGCTGGAAGGATTATAAGGGTAATAGGCATTGTAAGGATATTTAAAAGTCACCCATTGGTTTTTAATAATGGGCTGTACCAATTCGTTTGATTTTATTACTGTAACGGTATAGTTAACTGAACTTCCATCTTCAGCTATAATAGAATAGATTACCGGATAGGTGAAATTATTTACTGTTTTGTTGCTTTCCTGAATTACCGAACCAACCTTTACTGACGATCTAGTAGAACTACTAAAATATGCTTTAAGCGCAGTTACATTTGAAACACTGGGAACTGTAATAGTAATGTTCTGTCCATCTATATTTCCGGTAACGTCATTATTAATGCCGGGATTATCCGCTTTAACAAATCTGAAAGTCAGCATTTCTTTTTCCGTGCTTAAATTTCCTGTGGTTGATTTTTCTTTGGTACAGGAAATTTGAAGGAAAGCACATAGCGATAAAAATAAAAAGAGTCTTTTCATTGTTATAGAATTTATGTTTCGTATAAAAAAATTAGAAAACCTTTTCCTTTTAGTCAAATGGAAATTTCGTCTGATAAAAATAATAATTTTTTCAAATATTTTTATACATAATTTTTTCAATTTATTTTTTTTAAAATGTCTTATTACTTTATCTTATATCAATTTATAATCAAGTAGTTAATAGTTGTGATAGTTTTACTTTCCATTCTTTTGAACACAATTATCATTGGTAACGTTAGATCGATTTATTATCCACTTTATAATAATTGAATATCTGGTTTTCTGTATGTGAATAATTTATACTAATTTTTTAAATAATTTTGAATAATATTTCAACCAATAAAACTATGATTCCTATAATTAAAACTTTACCTGAAAAAAAGTTAATAGGTAAGCGTATTAGAATGACTTTTGCTGACAATAAGACTTTTGAATTATGGAAGAGTTTTATGCCTGGAAGAAAAGAAATCAGAAATAATCTGACTGATGAATTAATTTCAATGCAGGTGTATGACAAATCATTTGATTTCAGTAATTTTAATCAAGACATTACTTTTGAAAAGTGGGCTGCAATAGAAGTTTCAGACTTTAACTCAATTCCTGATGAAATGGAATCTTATATATTAACTGGTGGGTTATATGCGGTTTTTATACACAAAGGGGCTGCAATTCAAGGTCCAAAAACATTTCAATATATTTTTGGTGTATGGTTACCAGGTTCGGATTTCTTAATAGACAATAGACCACATTTTGAAATATTAGGAGAAAAATATAAACATGAAGATCCAACTTCAGAAGAAGAAGTCTGGATACCAATTAAACCCAAAAAATAAACCCAATATTTAACTTTTCGTTAAAAAACAAATGGGTATTTTAAATAATTATAGTTGTTTACGTGGATTACGCTTAAATAACGTAATGTCGATATAAATATTAATCGGCTCACGAAATATGGTAAGCAAGGCAGAAGAATTTATGAAGAATTTTGGGTAATCCTTTTAGTTAATAGTAATGAAGAGAGGTGAAAGGATTCGGTCGGAACCATCGGGACTGCGGGCAACGATTTCTTCAAAAATAATATTTTGACCGCGATTGGTATTTCTAATCTGTTTAATCATTTCGTCCGTTAGTTTGCTGGATTGTGACTCATAATGAGTTACAGTAAATCCCCTTTGCATTGTCATTCGGAAGGAACGTACCTGGAATGAATAATCAAATTCAAAATCATCCGGCATTTTAGGTACAATATTTCCAGCTGAAATCAAGACATCCCGGCTGATAAAGCCATTCTTTTTATTGGCAATATAGGGATCCGGATCAGGAAGTTTCTTTACTCTAAAGTTTTCCGTTCCCATCAGCTTCATTCCCCCGTTCATTTTGACTGAAACCATTACTATCGCTTGCTTGCAGCCGGTCGTAACTGTTGCTGTCCAACCACTTTTACCCGGCTTCGGCGTAAGCTTACCGCACGAAATAGACGGGTAAATGTTTTCTATAGGAATTCCGGATACTGCTATGGACAGCGGGTTGTTCACACCGATATAAAGTACATTCATGTTAGTGGCTGAAACCGTGAGGGAGGGTTTGGCGACAATGTATTCGTTATGGAAATGGTAGGTGTTCTCAGTGCCAGAACCGTTTCGCACACTCACAAAGCCGGCATATTTCTCGATCCCTGCAGCATTAGCCGGGATTTTGAATTTTATCCGGCCATTTTGACTGGGGATAAGGGTTGCCTGCTCCTTTCGTGAAACTGGAAGTGAATCTACACCCCGCATCATGTAAACGTTGGGACTCTGAGTTGTATCGAAAGCAGCAACGATCACTTCTGCTTCATACTGGTCGCCGGTAAACAAGAAATTGGTTTTTGGAAGTGTCTTGGCCTCAATCCGATCATACTTGAAGTCATTTGCACTGATTGCATTATACAGGATATTGGCTACATCCAGTTCTGCATTGTATACATCTGTGATGATCTTGTTCAGGATCGGGATGTCAGCAGCAAGAGGGATTTCAAAGAAATTGTGAGCTTCCCAACTTTGCTTCTGTCCCGAAGCATCGAAATACTTACCATCCGTTATAAGACCGAGTTTTATTTGATTCTGATATCTTGGATCAACCAGATTAAGTATGTTTTTTCGATATTCCAGAATTTTTTTCTTTAATTCTCCTGACCTTCCATTTGATCCGTTATCTGAACTTCCCATCAGAATGCTGGTCGGAGTAGTGAAATCATCCTTATTTTGTAGCATCATCATAGGTGTTTTCCGAACAGAATCCCTGGAGATCTTTTCAGTTTTTAAAATTATTTCATCACGCAAGTTCTCAATATATACAACCATTTTCGACGATAATTGATGAGCTTGTTTCGCTTTGTCCCAAAATGGCCCGACTTCACTCTGATTCATCTGGTAACTTTGCTCGAAGTTTGAATAGGTGTCTTTGATTTTCCTTGAAAGATTTTCATTAGACAGTAGTACACTTTCATTCACTACGGAAAAGGCATTTATTACTTCTTTTGAAACATTTAATGCCAAAAGAGCCGTCAGTACCAGGTACATCATGCCGATCATTTTTTGCCTTGGGGTTTCCCGTTGTGAAGCCATTGTCAGAAAGATTATTGTTGAAGGGTGTATTGAAGATACAAATTGAAATCACCGGATTGCAGCAAAGCATAATCGGTAACTAATACAGAATATGTAATTTTATGTCCGCGACGTTTTCCGCGGCCTGTATTGCTTGTACCGATGTCATAAATCAAAACCTGGGGCACATGGTCAACACGGATTTTTCCTGCTGACTTACCAATATGGCCTGGGTTATTGCCTTGATCAATAAAATCACCAGCGTGTACATAGATTTCTATTCCGGGTGGTATAGTTCCAGAAGCGATCGATACAGAGATAGATGCGAATGGGTCACTGCCGTTTTTCGCAAAAGAATAGTTAATCCATTGTTTATTGTCTTTGCTTATATCCGTCTCAGTACTCATCCCTGCTGCAAGAATAGCTGTTAAATCAATCGGTATTGGACTTTGGTTAAATAAAGACATACTATTCTGTGCCCAACCCTCCCGGTATATGAGCGTGACCGCAATTAACATCAATAAATACTTTATCTGTTTCATTTTTTAGCTTAAAAGGATTCAGAACTTTTTCTGGAGCTTTATCTCCCGTGAAATTTTATGTATGATCACATCTAGTTTCTCTTCTGTACCAGAGGAAAGATTTAAATTAAATTGATCACTGTCGAGTTGATATCCTTGTGGAATGCCATTTGGATATATCCTGATGTGCCAATTTCCTGGTCGAAGGTCTTCAAAACTGAAAGTGCCATCTCTTCCGGTTAATATCCTGAATATTTCAGTTCCATTCGATGCTTCAATTATAAGGTTTTCAATCTCTTCTTTTACTGGGAAATAGCCCTTCTTTCCACTTTTTTCATCTTCTCTGATTACCAGACGCCCCTGGATTCTTGCCGACCGGGTTAATGATATTTCAAACATGGTCTCCCGCCCAGGTAATATCGTTACCCTATAAGGCCCAGGACTCCCTGCAATAGTATTTAATCCCGCACTCGATTCATCCAATGCCAGTATATAGGTCCCGATTTTAACCATAGGAAATTCAAAATTCCCGTTTTTGTCAGTCATAGCAATATTACCATTCATATTGAGAACAATACCCTCAACATGGTCTATCCCCAAATTTATTATTTTCCCTTTAAGGCTACCGACATTATTTTTCTTAGATACTGGAATATTGAGAGTATAAGAATAGCGAAGGTTTATGCTTAATTCTTTTTTTTCTAATGAGTTCTTGAGAAGGTTGTAATTTGTGCTCAGTTCAAATTCATGATTAGGATTAAACTGCAGATGTACCTGTAAGGACAAAAGACTCCTGTCACGGTAATACTCTTTCAATTCATAATTATTCTGATAATCGAATGAAACATATAATTTTTTTCTCAAACTGGTTTGAAGTGATCCACCATAATAGAACCGATTATAACCTGTGATAAGGTATTGTTGTCCTCCCTGGTAATTCATAAACCCATTGGCTGAAAAGGATTCGTTGAATGAATATTTGAGGGTAAAATAGCCATTGTAGAAATCTGTCAGTTCCCCGTTTTTAGCTCCCAGGTAGTTTATGAATTTCCCGACCTCTCCCTGTATTTTTAAATTAATTCTCCGAAGTTTACTTTGGAGAGCAATTCGGGCTGAGTATTTTTTATAATTAAAGAGTGGTTCTGCAGCCTGGTCTTCAAGTCCGATTATGTAACCACCAATATTGATCGAGTTATTTGGCCCCAAACTGTAACTGATCATAGCGTTAATGTTTTTGCTTAAAGGAGCATTTGCGTATAATGTGTCCAATGCTAAATTGGAACGGTTCAAATCGTAATTAACCGAAAGGTTTGCCTTCTTAATCAGGTTGGCAGTGATTCCTGTTGAGATATACCTGGAGTTTGTAAAATAACCTGGAAAGCCGAGTTCAGCATTGGTGAAACTGAAGTGTGAACGAAAGATAGTATTGGTGATATTTAAAGTACCCTTAAAAGCTTTGGTTATTTGAGTCAGTTGTCGTCCTGTTGCAAGTTCAAATTCTGTATTTGCCCATGAAAACAGATTCATAAAACCTGCAAGGGTAAGTAATTGCGTACTTTTATTATCTATTGAGAGTTTTGATAGGTATCCGGCATTGAACCTGATATTCTGATTGATCTTGTATCTGGAATAAAAAGAATAGATCTGTTTAATACCGGGGTAATATCTTGGGAGATGAAAAAACGAACCTACCGATAGCCTATTAAAATTATATTGCAATCCTATTCCTCTGCCGCTCCTGGATGATTCTGTCAGATCGCTTAATCTGAAATTATTGTCTCCGAGAAATATTTCCGTTCTTAATGTACTGTAAGTAAGGGAATATTCATCATTCAGACCAAGAATCGGATTTCCCCCGCGATCAGGTCCCCGAAGATGAAAATCCAGCTTCTTATTATTAGCTTCTTTGAGAAGCCCCCCTCCCCGAATTTCAAACATTGAACCATATTCTCTTTTTCCCGTGCGGTTATATGAGGCAAGTATCCCCGTAACTTTTATGGGGATACGGTTATAACCATCGAATTTAATATTACCTGAGGGGATAAAATCAAATGAATAGGAGGTTGAACTTTCCGTTTCAGGTTTGCCAATAATAGTAGCAGATAATGTAACTGTTTGCTGTGTATAATAAATCAGGTTTTTTGGAACAGATAAAAGTACGGTCGTGATAATAACCGAATCCGAAGGGATACTGATATTGTGGTTTTCCAGTGTCTTGCCTTTTATTAGAACTGTAGCTACCGAAACCTTCAAATTAGAATAATTGCGTATCATGAATTTTACACCCAACGTATCACCTGAAAACAAATAACGTGGGGCATTCATTTTATCAACACGGATCTCATATCTGGGCTGAACATAAATTGGGATTTTAGCTTTACCAATGGAACGATTTCCCGGCATTTCGAATGCCTCCAGTTCAACTGAATAGTCGCCAGCCTTCGTTTTTTCAGGGATATGTAAACTAACTATCTTGTTTAAACTGGAGTTGTTTTCTATTAATATTGAATTATATTCTGCAATTTGTCTCCAGTTATTATCCGGCATGTTTAGTTTAATCCGAAACTCTTTTGTTGTGTCTGCATGATTGAAAAGCATAATAGGGACATTCAAAGTAGATCCTGCAGTCATTTCATTTCTTTTTTCGTTAAGCAACTTAACTAGCGGTTCATCAGGACCAGCTAGTACCGATTGTACGAAAAATAGTAAAAAAAGGAAGGTTGCAACAACTTTCAACATTCATGTGCTGTTAATTTGAATGTTAATGTTTAGAAATAGAGTGTATATTCAAGTCCAAAAACATCGCTATCCAGTCCGGCAGCAACGATCATCGCTTTATAAGTTTTATTCCCGGGTAATCCTTCAAGATCAATTCTGAATCTTGTTGAAGTAGTGGGATAAATTCCTTTCTTGGGTGCGGAAATAACTTTAACCGATGTTCCTTTGTCATCGAACAGTTCAATAGAAACTTCCGGTGCGATATAGTGATCTCCATTATTAACAAGGTCAATGGCAAGATAGAGTTTAGTCCCTTCGGTTACCAGTGTGGGTTCCATAAATTTCAGTAACCCCTTACCTTTATCGTTTATATCGGTGACTACCTGAATAGCATAACGGGTTACTGTACGAATGTTCAGTTCCCCTTTTTGATTGGGATCTATTGGAACAACTCCTTCCACCATGAGAACGCTCCAATAGGTCCCCTTTAATGTATCGTTTTTTGGTATTGTTATCTCGTATTGGATGATTCTGATTTCTTTGGCCTTGAGAATGACAGATTTAGGACTAAACTGAATCCAGGAAGCATTGGAGCGTTTATGACTGCCGGGTTCGTCATAAAAAGTATTCTCCTGGAGGTTATATAACAAATCAGTCTGGTATACTTTTACCTCTTGGTCTGTACTATCATTGTTCTGAATCTTTATTTCACCCTTGATTATATCTCCGGGTTTCCCGTTGTGCACATATTTCAGGCTTCCGAGTACTTCTATGGAAGCAATTGAACTCAGCGATAAAGCGATAAATAGGGAAAATAAAAGAAATAATCTGCAAATTTTCATGCCATTTCTGTTAAGAAGTCTATGTATTTATAGTCCTGCGGATAAAGTAAGGGTTACTGTAACCGAAGTACCTGTAGTTGCCCTGACGTTTGCATAGCTACCAGTCCCTGCCAGAAGTCCCCAGGTATATTTTAAAACATATCCATCATCATCTGCTACACCTGAATAACATGA
>Ga0209125_1002913_pt1 | contig 12431 bp, 11 predicted proteins | sample BarGraIncub1131A_FD_184503 | JGI IMG/M metagenome (GOLD analysis project Ga0209125, IMG submission 184503) | Arctic peat soil microbial communities from Barrow, Alaska - Barrow Graham LP Incubations 11-31A (SPAdes) (version 2) | ecosystem: Environmental > Terrestrial > Soil > Wetlands > Peat... | reverse complement strand
CAGATGTGGGCAAATATCCGTTGTTTATGGATAAATTTTGTCCGAATTCTAAAATACATAAATCAAACATGTCAAAGAACTACCATTTTGGCAAGATATGCACTCAAATCTTTTACTTTTGAGCTATATTCTGCATTTAATAAGTTTGTTACGGCAATATTGCCAAATCATTTGTCCTGCTCCGGAATTATTCAATTCTCACATGGTTGAGAAAATTGGGGTTGTCGGATTGGACTCAAACTTTATTCTCTTAAAAAGAGGCTGTCGCATACCGACAGTCTCTTTTTTTTGTTTTGATAAATAATGAAATTTTGATTGTATAGAGAACCAATAAGTTAACTTCTTCAAAAAATCAATAAACCTTTTTCCCATTTTTGGTGTTAATTATGTTAGCTCTTTCTATTTAAATAGTGGAAGGTATTCTTTGCATCTCGTGCCATTTCAAAAAAAAATTCGTTTATTACATATAAATAACAATTCAAGTTTCTAACCTGAATAATTCATAGAAAAGAGGAAAAGTTTGTTAACTCACGGATATTAAGTATCTTTGAGTTAACAAACTTTTCCTGATTTTAAGGAATTATTCAGGTTAATCATTAATGAATATTTTTAAATCTGTGCAATGAAAAAAATACTTTGCATCATACTGTTAACAGGCTGTTTTTCTGTAAGTCAAGTACATGCCCAACTGTCAGGAGATATTAAAAAATATATCACCATAATAAAAGAGCACGTCTATAAGGAATATAAAGGAATGCTTAAGCCAGCCAATGGTACCATGCATTATCCTTATATTACACCCGACACCGCTGCTTATGCCAATAACCTGTGGGATTGGGATTCATGGTTCAGTAATATTGCTCTTCGTCAGATAATTACCGACGTAGGTAGCGCTGAAGATGTTAAGGGGCTGATGGCTTATGAACAGGGTAGTATTTTAAATTTTTTATCTTTTTGTCGTGAAGACGGCTGGATGCCTGTAGTAATTCAAAAGGGGGACAATTATGAAACACTTAAACCTAAAAATATCTATGAAGAAAATATGCATAAACCTTGTCTTGCCCAGCATGCAGCTTTTCTTGTACAAATAAATAAAGGCGATGCAGAATGGCTGAGAGTTGAATTCTCCAAACTTCAATATTTTATCGGGAATTACAGAGCTCACCACAGAGATAGGGCTACAGGTCTATACTTTTGGCAGACTGATCATTGGATCGGAGTAGATAATGATCCATGTACATTTTATCGTCCAGCCAGAAGCTCGGGTTCGATTTATTTAAATTGCTTAATGTACAAAGAATTAGAAGCAATGGTTTACCTGAGTAAAAGACTAAATTTTGAAGAGACCTCTTCGGAATATGAAAAAGATGCTAACGAATTAAAGCAGGCAATTTTAAAGAATTGCTGGGATGAAAGGGATGGTTCTTTCTACAGTGTCGATTTAAACTTACTCCCTGTAAATAATCAAGTCTATGGATTTCATACTGGCAATCCCAGAGATTATGACTGCCTGATTCAAAGGATTGATGTATGGTCTGATTTCCTTCCCATGTGGGCAGGCATTGCTACACCCGAACAGACTAAAAGAATGGTAGAAGGACATTATGAGAATGAAAAAACTTTCAATGCTCCTTATGGTATTAGATCGCTTTCGAAACTAGAAAAGATGTATAATCTAAGAGCTAGCTCGAATCCTTCCAACTGGCAAGGTCCTGTTTGGGGCATTTCTAATTATCTTGTCTGGAAAGGCCTAGTAAAATATGGATTTAATAAAGAAGCAAAGGAGCTTGCTGAAAAAACTGTGAAACTATTTGGTCAGGACTTTGAAAAAACCGGAACATTACATGAGTATTATGATCCTGAAAATGGGAACCCAATTTTACACCCAGGCTTTCAAAATTGGAATTATCTGGTGATTAATATGATAGACTGGCTTGAGGGACGGAATCTTTACGATGCCCGTTAACTGGTTCGAAAGTACCAAAAGGTTATAATGCAAAAGCCGCTTTCATAGCGGCTTTTGCATTATAGATTTACCTTACGCCTCTCTCCACAAATATATAATAGAACACGAATGGTAAATATTTACTAACAATGTTTTGACGGATTCAATTCACTCTTGCGGATTTAAAAATAAAGAACTAAATTTGGGTCACTGAATAGTCACGAAATATTATGAAAAAGGAAAGTTATTCACAACATTGGTTAATGATAGGCTGTTTGCTTTTTTCATTGACTATAAAGGCTCAAACGGTGACTGAGAATTTGAGCAATCCCCTTAAAGGGAAAACAGAAACATCCGTCACTCCTACCGACAGGGAGGCAGTCCGTGGACATTACCAGTTAACGGAATTCACTATGCAGCCCGGGGAAGTTGATCAGGCTGTTGTGTTCAAAGACCCTGCCAATGAGCAAACTGTACTTTTTGACCTTCTAGAAGGAGGGGCAATCGTTTCATACAAGTATCATAATATCGAGCACACCTGGGGATATAATGGAGGTGGACTCCTGCAAATGGCATTTCACAATGGAAGAAATGACGGCCCCTGGGAAGGAGATTACAATCCCACCCAGGCCGGGGACGGAACAGCCGTGTCTCCTGTTACCAGCGTCTCAGGTAATGGCAAAGATTCCCTTACGCTGGTTACAATGATGCTTGATTTCAATCATAACAACGGATTTTATCCACACCCTCTCCTGTCCGTATGGGGAGGAATGGTGGATAACCATACACCTGCAAGTTATTTTTCTCCTTATATACTTGAAACCTTTGCCCATTGGATTCTGAACCCTGGCGGAGAACCGAAATATTATCTTCAACTCGATGAACGTATCATTCATCTCACAGAAGAAAAAATGGGACCGATAGCGTTTGATTTTGCCGACTATCAGAATTGGGAATTTAATGTACGGGCAATCAGTCCGGAGAACTGTCCCTGTTCAACATCATCCACGAACTATATGTCAGGAGGCTGGTACAGGGATAAGGCACGTAAGGAAGGTCTGGCTATTGCCATGCCCAGTAATAATTTCCCAAATAACAAGGTGTCCGGAGGCTTTAACAGCGACTACATGTGGCGCAATCATAGTTTTCATCTTACTTCAATTGAACCTCTGGATGGCGTAACGTCGAAGAAATTTGTATGGTATGTTATGGTTGGTTCCTGGGATAAAGCTTTACAGTTTTCAAAAAAAATCGGCAAATCAGGAGGTGCAAAATGAAAAAAGAAATCTATTACTATCGGACCCAACAAGATTGGACCGGGTTAAAAGTAAAATGTTTTATAGCCTTCGTTTCATTTTTCATCAGTTTAAGTGGATCTTTAATGTGTCAGCAAATGCCAGACGTTCGCGGAACATATGAAGAATACCCCGTTAACATGGTAAATTATTGGCAGTCAAGAGCGTCGCTTAAAACAGTCCAGGTGGTTGTGCTGCGTGATCCTGCAGGCGAACAGGAAGCGCGATTTGATCTGACCCGCGGCGCTACTTTAATTTCATTGCGCTATCAGGGACAAGAACTGCTTTTCAGCCATAGTGCGGGAGCTAATGTTGAGATGTTTGTTTTTCGTAAAGATACCTCGGAAGATGCCAAAGGCTTAAGTCCTTACTGGTCCGCATTTCACCCGAGCCAGGGTGGAAATAGCATGGGTATTCCATCGACTGTGGGCGGTGTAGCTTGCAATGGAGAAAAATCGATGCAGGCATTTTCCATGATGGTGGACGCAGGTGTAAATAACTCTTTTGAGCGCAGTCCCTTGCACGCTGTCTGGAAAGGCGAGCTAAGCAACAGTTTCCCGCCAGGATATTCAACTCCATACACTATTCAGACAGATGCGAGCTGGGTTCCGAATTCCGATCCCAATGGTCAGCCAAAATACTACCTGAAACTTCACCAGGCTGTTGTGAATTACCAGCCGAAGGATTCGGGGCCGATGGAGTGGTTCCTGGAGGGTGCGGCACCTTGGACTTCTGTATACAGTGCAGTTTATAAACCAAAGAACTGTAGTGAAAAGGAACCAGCCACAAGTGAAACAGCTCCGCTTCTCATGGCTGGAAGATATCAGGATTCAATCAGGAATAATGGTTTTGCAATAGTTGTTCCTACTGCCAACTGGGCTACAAAGAAAGCCTTCGTACTTGAAAACGCTGAATATGTTAAGCTCCTTTATGGCGCTGTATGGGCAGCTCCACGGCACACATTTGCTGTGGTTTTGTCACGTCCGCTCAACGGGTTGAGTGCTTTCTCCTTCGACTGGTATGTTTGTGCCGGCAATTGGGATCAAGCATGCAAATTCGGAGAGAATTCAGTACAACAGGTAAAAACGAATTAGATATTGATAAAAAAACTGAATCTGACTTAAATAAATCAAAGCTATGGTTATTATGGAGAAGATGGTCGAATTGACCACCTTCTACCGATTTTAGTTGACCATCTTAACTTCTTAATCATCAACAAGGTGAGATGATCATGATTCTCTGGCAGATTACGGTCAAATCATCATTTGCTTTCGAAATCCATTGTCTGATATAATTTCTGGTCTCTTCGTTCATAAAGGGACTCCTTCCTGAAGGACTTGACGAACAATATGCACAATGATATTTCTTTTTATTTCAACTTCCGATTTACTTTGGATGATGATGTCAGCAGGAATCCTGTTTTGTGCTAATTTTTTTCTGATTATTGATTTAAATAGTCTTATTTCTTTATTGTCGTGAGCGTCTTTGGTAATGATCATTAGGTCATAATCGCTATCCGCTGTGTTATCATGCCTTGCCCGTGAACCAAAAAGCAGTATTGAACTTTCCGGTAAAAGCTCATTTACTGATTCCTTGATAATTTTTAAAGCCACAATTTCTTCTTCGACGATCATGTTACTTTTTTTCAAAGTTTAAAGTATTATGATGCTAAATTAATGATAAAATAAGCTCTGTACCCTTTTCCCATAGCATCAAAACACAGCCCGGCAGCTATGTACGTCCTTACCTGTTCCGCTGGGGCCCGCCCCCATTAAATCATTAAATCAACGGTAGCGTAAACGAGAACCGGCTTCCCTTGCCTTCTTCGCTTTCTACCCAGATTTCACCTCCGTTGATCTCTACAAATTCTTTGCAGACCATTAAACCCAGTCCGGTTCCTTTTTCATTTGCTGTTCCTCTGGTTAATGTTTAACATGTTTGCTTCCTTTGCTGAATTTGAAAAAGAATTAATAAGTGAACGTACCAGAGCTGGAATCGCTGCGATAAAATTAAGACGACCAGGAGGAGGGAGAGTTCGCGGACTTACTCCAGAAAACAAAGCAAAGTTTTATGCTGCAAAACGTTTAACTAAGGAGTGTAATATGAAATCTTCAGAGATTTACAAAAGTCTAGGTTTGAGTAAAGCAACTTATTATCTATATCTGCAAATGAAACATGTTTCCTAAAATCAAGTAAGATTAATTGTAAATATTAAATTTGGGTAGGTTTTATTACTAGAATTAAAGTCTCAAATCGAGGTCCAAATTGGCCCATTATGGGGTTTTATGAAAATAATTTACATTTCATCAAAAAAAAAAGGAGGTTCATACAATAAGTCGGGATACCACTTAATTTTCTGTTAAAATATGTTATAGATTTGCAATGCATGTATTATTAAAATGTTGTTTATAATTATGAGGGAAACTATTTACTCCTGTTTTGTTTATCTAAAATGAAGGAACGAGTGGAGTTAATCGTTTTCTTTAAAGACTTAAATGATTAGTAAAAGGCTGAATGTTATTTTACTGACAATAAAATTGTATTTGCGACTTGTATTCCGTTTTTAAAAGTCAAATTTGATGTAATGGACAATTCTAACAAACAATCAAAGGCTGCAGTATTTCGTCAAAAGGCGGAAGATCTCCTGAAAAAAAAATCACCAAAAACAAGTTTGCCTCTTTCCGAAACAGAAACACAGAAATTAATACACGAACTGGAAGTACATCAGATTGAACTGGAAATACAGAATGATGAACTCATGCTGGCAAAATCTGCTGCACAGGAAGCTGCCAAAAAATATTCAGAATTATACGATTTTGCCCCATCGGGTTTTTTTACACTTTCCAAAGAAGGAAAAGTCATTGAACTAAACCTCAGCGGGGCAAAAATGCTTGGCAAAGAGCACTTGCGTTTAAAAAACAGCCAGTTTGGTTTTTTTGTTTCCAACGATACAAAACCAATATTCAATTTATTTCTGGAGAAAGTATTTAACAGCAAAGTCAAAGAATCATGTGAGGTGATCCTATCTGTTAATGACAACTTACCGATATATGCCCAACTTACCGGCATTGTTACCAAAAATGGAGAACAATGTCTTATAAACATTATTGAAATCACTAAGTACAAGCAGACAGAACAAGAATTAGTCATTGTTAACAAAGAACTTGCATTCCAGAATGAAGAGAAAGAAAAAAGAGCAACAGAGTTAATCATCGCCAATAATGAACTTGTCTTTCAAAACGAAGAAAAAGAAAAACGAGCAGCAGAATTGACAAGAAGCAAACAGATTCTGGATGAGACCGGAAGATTAGGAAGAGTTGGCGGTTGGGAAATTGACCTTAAGAAAAATGAACTGATTTGGTCGGATGTAGTGTATCAGATACATGAAACTGAACCGGATTATCAACCAACAGTCGAATCTGCAATCAAATTCTACTCTCCTGAGTCAATACCAGTTATCTCTGAAGCAGTGAATCAGGCCATTAAGGAAGGCAAGTCCTACGATATCGACCTGCAATTGATTACAGCAAAACAAAACAGGATTTGGGTTCGGGCAATTGGACAGGCATACCGTGTCCAAGGAGAGATAGTGAAAATCGGTGGTGTGTTCCAGGACATCACCGAAAGAAAGCAGGCTGAACAAGAATTAATCATTGCTAACTTAGAACTAGTCTTCCAAAACAAAGAGAAGGAAAAACGAGCAGCAGAATTAATAAAAGCCAAAGAAAAAGCAGAGGAAAGCGACCGTTTAAAAACAGCTTTTCTTTATAACATTTCACACGAAATACGAACTCCATTCAATGGTATTCTCGGATTTCTATCGATATTACAAGACTATGAACTGCCAGACAGTGAAAGGGACGAATATATCGGCATCATCAATCAAAGTGCCGATCGGCTTATGAATACAATCAACGATATTGTTGAATTATCACATATTCAGTCAGGAATAGTGAAACTGACTGTGCAAGAAACCAATATCAAAAAACTACTCGACGAATTGTTCGACCAGTTTAATACCATTGCTGAAAGTAAGGGACTGAAATTCAATATCAACAATGAATTACCCAATAAAATAACGTGTATATCCACAGATGGCATAAAATTAAAAGCCATACTTTCTAATTTGGTAGGTAATGCCTTTAAATTTACTGAAGTCGGATCAATTGAATTGGAAATTCGTCAGGAAGACGATTACCTGGAGTTTTCTATAAAAGATTCAGGTATTGGCTTTCCCGAAAGCAAAATAAAAATTATTTTTGAACGATTCATGCAGGCTGATGTTTCTAAAACCAGAGAATATGAGGGCTTAGGATTAGGACTCTCTATCGCTACAGCTTATGTTAAAATGCTTGGAGGTAAGATTTGGGTCAAAAGCGAAGAAGGAAAAGGCTCAACGTTCTATTTTACCATTCCATATAATACTGAACCGGAAGGAAATGTAGCCTTAAAATATTGATTCTCAGATTGAAGAAGAGTATCAACTGAAAAAATTGTCACAACTATTGGTAAGCTTTTAATAAGCTGGAACTAAAATTATACTATTTTGGAAAATCTGGAAAAATTAATTTGGACCGCTGAATTCTCAATTGGTAATACAAACATTGATACTGTGCATAAAAGCCTGGTTGATATTTACAACGATTTGATTGAATACACTGAATCAAAAAGAAATCGTATAGAGTTTGCAATGATTCTATCAAAAATGACAGATTATAGTTTGGTTCACTTTAAAAAAGAAGAAAAATACATGCAAAAAATGTCTTATCCTGAATTAACCGAACATAAAAGACTGCATAAAGACTATAGTTATAAAGTTGCGATGTATAATATTGATTTATTGGGGATTAATCCACCTGAAATAAAAGAGGTAATTAATTTTATACATATTTGGTGGGTCGATCATATATTAAAAATTGATAAAAAATATGAAGATTACAAGAAAGAAATTCATTCTAATGTGAAGTATTGAAAATATTGGATATGTGAAGGTTCTGCGTTTATTTAGGCCCTATGTTTAACCGGCTTTACTTGATTACCACTTTTATTCGGAGGGGATCAAAAGAGAATGGAATTGTAACAATTAAAATTCCGGAGTAATTTGCATCCGAATAATCAGTGTTGTTTTAAAACAATTCAGGCAAACAGGCTTTTTATACCCATTATGAGGGTTCCTTAAAAATAATTGTGCGGTTCATACAAAAAAGAGAGGGTTACAATAAGTTGGGGTTTTACTACTTTTTATGCAATAAAAATACAAACCAAACAATATAGTGTACTTTTACCTTGTACAAAGTATTATTTCGCTTCGTACTAAGTAGCATAGCAAAACCATCCTACTCTTTGTAAATGAGCTACGCTGGAGAAGATGGTCAAATTGACCACCTTCGACCGATTTTAGTTGACCATCTTAACTTCTTAATCATCAACAAGGTGAGATGATCATGATTCTCTGGCAGATTACGGTCAAATTAAACGGTTTTCCCAATATACATGAGTATTTCACCGCAAATGACTGAAATAATCAATATACATGGTTATTTCTATATTAAATTCGCAAACAAGATGTTATTCAAAAAATATCTTTCGGATTAATCTTCAAAAATTCCTCATAAGGAATCCCGCCTGTACCGACCAGTAGCATTTTATTGGGATGAAATTTCTCGTTAAATATTCCCATCCCTACGTTATCTGCATTGGCGCCGCTTTTTACTTCCAGCCCGATCACTTTACTTCCTTTTTCGAGAATAAAATCGACTTCATTATTACCTTCTCGCCAATAGTAGAGGTTATATCTTTCGGAAACCGAGTGATTAAGTAAATGGGCGCCAACAGACGATTCAACCAACCTGCCCCACAGTTTTGGATTCACAATGGCATCCGAATAGGCTTCGTCATCTTGCGATGTTAGTAATGCGTTATTATATACCTGGAACTTCGGACTGGATGATCGTTGGCGAATTACGCTTCCGGCGTATTTCTCCAAGCCGCCTAACAAACCACAATCGGATAACAACTTAAGGTAATTTGCCAAAGTAGTTGTATTACCTGCATCCTGTAGCTGTCCGGTGATTTTAGTATAAGACAGAATCTGTCCTGAATACAGACAGCCAAGTTCAAACAGTCGTTTCAGCAATGCGGGTTTATCCACACGAGTCAGCATCAAAATATCTTTGGAAATACTGGTTTCTATAAGTGAATCTTTTATGTAGCTTTTCCAACGTTCTTCATCATTGATCAATGACGCAGAACCTGGGTATCCTCCGAAATAAATATATTGCTCGATTGTCCAACCAAATGCAGCTTCCATTTCAGCAAAAGACCAATGTCCAAGATAGAATTTCTCGAAACGTCCCGCCAGCGATTCAGTTAAACCTTTCTGAATTAGGAGACGGGATGACCCCAGCAAGATAACTTTAATATTGACTTTCTCGCGAGTATCCTTATCCCATTGTTGTTTGACAACTTCACTCCAGTTATCGATCTTTTGTATCTCATCGATCACAAGGAGATATTCCGACGCACCGGAGGCTTTCATTTTCAGCCTGGCCGTCTCCCAAACTTGCATCAGCCATGCCAGGTTAGCCGCTGAAACAGCATCTGCTGACTCATATACATAGGATATGGATAGTTGAGACAATAATTGGTTCACCATAGTGGTTTTACCCACCTGGCGAGGCCCAAGGATCACTTGAATAAATTTTCTCGACTCTTCTATTCTTGATTTAACCTGCTTCAAATAAGGACGTTCGTACATCTCCAATAAATTTACTCAGTATTACGAGCAAATTTACTCAAAGTTTTTAGATTACCAAAACAGGCTGGATATTTTTATCAAATTCATCTCCACACATTTACTTATTCCCACTTATTAAGTTGCTTTGAATCAGTTATTATTATGACCGAATTCTCATAATAAGCTGGCTACTATAGTGGAGAAAATGGTCGAATTGACCACCTTCTACCGATTTTAGTTGACCATCTTAACTTTTTAATCATCAATAAAGTGAGATGATCATGATTCTCTGGCAGATTATGGTCAAATTAAACGGTTTTTCCAGATACCACTTGATTTTCTATTAAAATATGTTATAGATTTGTAATACATGTATTATTAAAATGTTGTTTATAATTATGAGGGAAACTTTACTCCTGTTTTGTTTATCTAAAATGAAGGAACGAGCGGAGTTAATCGTTTTCTTTAAAGACTTAAATCTTTCGCTACAGACCGAGTGATTATTTACCAAAAATAAAATTGCTTTTGAACTCATTTTAAAATGACAACGAAAAAGACACTAATAACAGACAAACGTGTTTTGACGGGCAACACTCCTGAATTAAAACATTGTCAAAACAGCATTACGCTTGTTCTGACGCAACATCTGCGAAAAAATACCCCCCCCCCCAGCACGCAAACGCACCTTTTTTAGGGGCTTACAGCGCGTATCTTCCTCTTGGAGAGAAAAAACACAAAAATATTTTTTTGTTTAACTATTGCCTTGCAATTGCTTTTGCAGAGCGTTTTATTTATTTGCCATGAAAACTAAACAAGAGCATGCTCCTCTTAACATCTTGCTTGCAGATGACGATACTGACGACTGTTTTTTCTTTGATAAAGCATTAAAGGAAATATTCATTGCAACTCATCTTACAACTGTTCATGACGGAGAACAACTCATGAATTACCTTTTTGAGAATTCCGAACATCTTCCTAATGTTCTTTTTCTCGATCTAAGTATGCCCCGCAAAACCGGCTTCGAATGTTTAATAGATATAAAAGAAAACAAAAAGTTGAAAGATCTTCCCGTAATCATGTTATCAACATTATTCCCGCGAGACAATAATTATGAGCAGCACATCATAAAGGTGCTCAACACAATCGGAGCGCTGGATTATATTCGTAAACCCAGCGATTATCAGGCACTCAAACAGGTCATTCACAATGCGCTTATCACAGTAATAGAAAAAAATGTCGCTTAACTTTCAAGGGGAATGATCAACCAATGGAAGAACTCTTTTCAAAAAATCAATTAATCAATACCTCAAATGTATGTTTTTTTTAAAAAATGAATATACTGCTTGCTGGAGAAAATGGTCGAATTGACCACCTCCTACCGATTTTAGTTGACCATCTTAACTTCTTAATTATCAACAAGGTGAGATGATCATGATTCTCTGGCAGATTACAGTCAAATTAAACGGTTTTTCCAGTCATACAACAGAACCTAATTTAAAAACTTCATAAATATAAACACATTTTCGCTAACCAATCCATACAAACAACAAAGAGACGCAAAAAACCTGCGTCTCTTTGACAAAAGAAAACATTTTCAAAACGCTTACACAAAACACTCCACAATCCTCATCGTGCCAAATCCCGAAGTGTTCAGCGTGGATGAATTAGCAGGATAGGACGATACCTCTACCCCCATTGCAACGACAACCGTTGTATCAGGTTGCTGCAGGGCCGGGTTTTCAAATGAAGCTGACAGACAAACATCCTCCAGTTCGGTGCTGCATTGATGCCATTCTGAGAAGGTACTCACGGTCAACTGCTCCATATTTTTGATGACGGGGCGGTAATCATCATCCTCTGCTACCCACACGAAGTCGGGCAATTGTGCAATGACCAGCGAAAAGCGGTAAGACTGAAAACGTGTCGGCCAGTTCAATCGTGAAAACGATTTGAACCCCGGCAACTTCAGGGTTACCGTCTTTTTGTCATCCGAAAACAGAATCTCGTACCAGTGCGATAACACTCTATCGAAAGGATGTTGTCGGTTGAAGTTAATTAATGTAAGCTGTTTGGAAGCCAGGCTCGATTCGATCGACCGAAAACCACGCAGATGCTGATCGTCGTGTTTTTGGATACTCTTGCCCAATGCCACAATCTCCGAGAAGTAATAACCATTGTGCAGATGCTCGATAGGGAGCAGCGACTTCCTGAGTTGCGATGCCCATAATCCGCATGCCTTAAATTCGTTCATATTTTCGCGGATTCGGGCAAATGCGGGATTTTTCATGATGAGTTCTTTCGATGCACCGCCCTTGGTCGAGAGGATATAACGCTTGAGTTGTTTGCTGTAATAAGATCGGATGTTTCCGACGCTTCCTGTGAATAGTATAGGGTCTTTTAGATGTACCATAATTTTGATTTTTAATTGTTTACGATGTGGTAAAATTACGGATAT
>Ga0209125_1002911_pt1 | contig 12437 bp, 10 predicted proteins | sample BarGraIncub1131A_FD_184503 | JGI IMG/M metagenome (GOLD analysis project Ga0209125, IMG submission 184503) | Arctic peat soil microbial communities from Barrow, Alaska - Barrow Graham LP Incubations 11-31A (SPAdes) (version 2) | ecosystem: Environmental > Terrestrial > Soil > Wetlands > Peat... | reverse complement strand
CATTCTTCATGAGGGCCTACTTTGCCTGGAAACTTGGGCTGCCTTTCGGTTACCACGAATGCGACAGAGGATATCTTGGAAAGTCGCCCCGGACAGGCAGGTGGATCACCAACGAGACCAATAGTTCCGGGGCGCCTGCACGGAAATTCAATACTTTCGTCAGGATGGTTGCCAATGGCGTTCATTCCGGAACCGCCCGCACTGCACTAAATGATGACAGCTCTGATTATTATCCGGTTCCGCTCACGGCTGAGGCGCTGAGACCCGGCGTGGTCTTTGCCGATCCTTATGGGCATACCCTGATCCTGGTGCGTCGCCAGGCACAAACCGGCAACACTCCCGGAGTGCTCCTTTCTGTTGATGCCCAGCCGGATGGAACTGTTGGAATTAAACGGTTCTGGAAGGGAAATTTTCTTTTTAATACCTCCGAAGTCATCGGTGAACCCGGTTTTAAAGCCTTCCGGCCTATTACCCTTAAAGACGGAAAGTATCATGTGATGAATTCGAAGGAGATCAATGCAGACAATGGACTTAACCGATTTTCTACCCAGCAGAAGGGCATGGAGAGTTCTGATTTTTACCATGCCATGGATAGGGTCATTAATCCAAAACCCTTAAATCCTGAAGCTGCACTGCTGGATCTGATCCAGGCTCTGCATGAACAGCTTATTGTGCGGGTCACCTCTGTGGGCAATGGGGAGGCGTATATGAAATCGCATCCAGGGACTGTTGTCCCGATGCCCGGTAGTGCTGCAGGAGTATTTCAAACCGGTGGACAATGGGAAGATTTTTCCACCCCGAACCGGGATTTGCGTCTCTTGATCGCGATCGATGCGGTGATGGACTTTCCTGGTAAGGTTTTAAGGTCTCCCGAAAACTATAAAATTCCTCTATTGCAGTCGCCCGAGCACGTAAAGAAAAATCTGGATGAACTGTTGGACAAGAAGTTAAACGAACTCCGGATCACCTACGTCAGATCCAACGGCCAGGATAAGAGTCTGACACTGGCTGAATTAGTGAACAGAAGAGAGGCTTTTGAAATGGCCTATAATCCAAATGACGGAGTCGAAATTCGCTGGGGAGCCCCCGAAAAAAGCGAGGAACGTTCATCCTGCAAACGCCAGGTTCCCATTAGCCAGTCCGAGCGCATGAAGGCCGTTAGGCAATGGTTTCACAAGAGACTCCACCCACCCACCTGATCCTCTTCAAAATTGGAGTAGCATCTTCCTCATCGCTGATATACTATTCGTATTTTAGCCTCAAATATTGTAACTTGAAGTTGGATGAATTTTCTCTTCCAAATAGTTCAAATCCAAACAAAAAGTACACAATGTCAGAAGAAATTGCCACCACTTTTATACCTGATGAACGAATCATGGACAAAATTTTTCTGCTTAGAGATCAGAAAGTTATGCTTGACAGTGATCTGGCTGAATTATATGGAGTAAGCACGAAAGTCTTAAAGCAACAAGTTCGCAGAAATTCCGAACGTTTTCCAAATGATTTTATGTTTGAATTTACTGAAAATGAATTCTCAATCTTGAGGTCACAAAATGTGACCTCAAGTTGGGGAGGTGTTCGATATCTGCCCATGGTCTTTACGGAACAAGGGGTTGCAATGCTATCTAGCGTCTTAAACAGTAAAAAGGCAATTCAAGTAAACATTCAGATTATGCGGATTTTTACAAAAATCAGAGTGATGATAACTGATACGTTGAGTCTGAAACTGGAAATTGAAACAATTAAGAAAAAGCTTCAGAACCAAGACAAGAATATAGAACTTGTTTTCAGTTATCTGGATGAATTAATTACTAAACAAGAGAATATCCAACCCCGTAAACGAATTGGCTACAAGACAGATGAGTCGATTATCAATTGAAGCCGTGAATATTTCTGCTATGCAATGACTTTGCCTATCGTTCTCACTCCCTTCCTGTTAAGGAAAGCAGTCCGTTTATGACCGTCAAAGGATGAACCGGATTACCCGGAATATAAAGATCAACGGTGTGGGTTTCCAGAAAACTCCTGTCAAGCGCTGGAGAGTCGGCAACGATTCCTCCGCTGATGGCATCCGTCCCGGCCAGGATCAACATCTTGGGACCAGGAACTGCATCCCAGCAGATTTGAGTCGGTTCGGCCATGTTTTTTGTCATCGGACCGGTGATCAAAATTCCATCCGCATGCCGCGGAGAGGCAACGAATTCGATGCCAAACCTTCCCATGTCAAATTGAACATTATTGGCTGCATTCAACTCCCATTCGCAGCTGTTATCTCCACCAGCGCAAACTTGTCTGAGTTTTAAGGAACTGCCAAACAGGGACTTAAATTCCTTTGGAATGAGATCCTTATTCAGCTCAATAGGCTGATCAACACCTTCTTTGATAATCAATCGTTGCCGGTCATTGGTTGACATCTTGTAATCTGTGGTAAATGTGATCTTTCTGGGGAAGGCCATGGCACATTCGCCACAGAAAGTGCATTTCCCCAGATCTATGGACACCGGAGCAGTGGAGATTGCATGAACAGGGCAACACTCAATCAATGCATTTTCGTCCACTTTTTCGGTCGAAATGACGGGTCGGCCACGAAAAATTCCGGGAACCTTTACATTGCGCACATCAGGAATAAACTGCTTTCCCTGATGCCACCAAATCTTGATATTATTAAACATAAATGCAATTATTAATTAAATCTTACGCTCTCATCTTCCACCTTTGACTTCACAAATCATGCCCGCAATACGACAAATTAAAACTCTTATTACAAATCGGAAAATCTGAAATTTCATTATTTCTTACAGCCAGCGCCAGCGCCAGCCAGTTATGGAAGGATGGATCCTTGATCTTGTAATGAATCAGTTCTCCCTTTGGACCCGTAATGGCACAATGACAAATCTCTCCCCGCCATCCTTCAACCAGCGAAAGAGTGAAAAGGCTGGCTCCGGGATGGGAATGTTCTCCCCCGGATGTAAGTTCATTGTCTGCCGCAAAAGAAGGAACATGGGCCAGCAGCGTTCTCAGATAACCGATAGACTGTAAAACCTCATTTTTCCTCACCTGTACCCGAGAATATACATCCCCGTGATGCTTAACCTTTGCCTCATGCTGAAGTTCGGGGTACAAGAAGGAAGGATGAGAAGAACGGATGTCGCGCAGAACTCCACTCGTCCTGGCCGCCATACCCACCGCACCAATAGATGAGGCATCTTCAAAAGAAAACACACCCGTCCGCTCGAACCTGGAGAGTGCACTCGGCAGGTTGAATAACTGGGTATTCATCTCCACAAAATCGGGTTCAAAGGCATCCAATACCTGGTTCAGTCTTTCCGCCAGTGCCTGATTGAAGGGAAATTTATTCTTGCCTGGACGGATAAGTCCCTTGGATAAGCGGTTACCGCACCATTCCTGCAGAAAGTTCACGATCGGAGTTCTCAACCGTCCGTAAACTGAACTCCCAAGCTGATAGGCAATATCTGTGCAAATGGCACTCATGTCGCCGGTATGGATGGCGATTCTTTCGAGTTCCAGGGCAATGGTACGGGCGAAGTCCAGGTCGCGCGATGAGATAAATCCACACAGGCTCTCCCAGACAAGAGCAAAAGCAGTCGTGTGACCGACAACCGTATCCCCGGCAATACTCTCGGCAAGCGTGGTAAATTCTGAGAGGCGATGTTTCTGGAGGAAAAGCTTTTCTATCCCCCGATGCTGGTAACCCAGCTGAATTTCAAGGTGCAGGATCTGTTCTCCGTTGCAGATAAACCTAAAATGGCCTGGTTCTATGACTCCTGCGTGAATAGGACCCACGCCGACTTCGTGAAGTTCTTCACTATCAATTGAATAGAACGGATAATTAGCGATCTGCCGGCTCGCATCCGACCGGTCAAATGCATAGCGGACCGGTTTTAGCCAGGGGTGATCGCTGTATTTTATTCCAAAATTCTCATGGATCTCCCGTTCAAATTTTTCGAAACAGAGGAATCTGGCAGAGAATGAAGCGAGATTTTCTAAAGTCGTTACAAGGCAAGAGGAGAGGTGAATCACATGCTCTTGGTCGTCCGCGATGCAACATATCAACTTGATTTTATTGCCTTCGGGGTAACCGAAATAGTTAACACAATGCCTTTCAGGTTTTCCTGAAATCAAACTGGTATTCAATTCGAAGAAGTCAGGATAGTCCACTACGGGAATCCCGGTTACGGGGGTAGATTGATTATTTTTTATAATGATTGTCTGCATGTTCAATGGGGTAATAGGATAATACTCTCTTTGATTAGGTCAACAAAGGCCGGCGGCGGATTCAGTCCCAGATATACTGCAAGAGCAAGCAAAATGAACTGCGATAAGGATTCCCAAGGATTCGTCCGGACCACCATTGAATCATCGAAACCCTCTGCCGGGACAAAAAGTACTTTGAAAATATTCTTTCCGAAGGCCCAGATAATCATGGTAAGCAGCAATAATACGATGATCAGAAGATAGATCTGTCGCGCATCGAACATTGCCTTAAAAATCAGAAATTCACTCACGAAGAGCCCGGAGGGAGGCATCGCAGCGGAGCTGATAAATCCAAGCAATAGCACCATGGCTCCTGTTGGATTGTATTTAAAATAATTGCCGATATGGTTGATGCTCTTACTCTGAAATACCCTGTAAAGCTGGTTGTACTGGAAGAAGAGGCTGGATTTTACGAAAGCATGCAGCACAATATGAAGTATCGCAGCATAATAGCCAATTCCTCCAGCAGCCACGCCGATCATCACTATTCCCATGTGTTCGATTCCGGAATAGGCAAACATTCGTTTGATATTCTTTACTTTCAGCATATAAACTGTAGCGACAAACAAGGAGAGAAAGGCAGCTGCTCCGACCACCAGCCTAGCCCAGTGCAAGAGCGGGGTGTTGGCAATGATGATGTAAAAACGGAAAATTCCCACAAAGCCAAGATTCATCAGGACACTGGCCATTAGTGCGCCGGCCGGTGCCGGAGCTGTATCTTTCGCATCGATGCCTGCGGTGAACATGGGTACCAATCCGAGTTTGGCCGTAAATCCGGTGAAGATGAATAGGAATGCCATCCTCAGCCAGATAGGATTCAGCTCCTTGCTTCTCAATAGAAGATTGGTAAACGAAAGGTCGTCTGAACCGGTGTGTTGCAGCGACAGGCTCAGAAACAATATACCAATGAAGATAAAGGTGATGCTGATGGCGCAGATAAAAACATATTTCCAGGTACCTTCGAGTGCCAGCTTGTTACGATGATGATAGATCAAGGCCGAGGCACTCAGCGTAGTAATTTCTGTGAATATCCAGGTTACGGCAATATGGTTAGACAGGTAACCTGCGCCAATAGCTGTAATCAACAGAATCAGGGATGCCAGATAAAGAGATCTGGAATGAGGTGGTTCGGCATGATTCTCAATGTAGATATAGCTGTGAAGGGCAGCAGGAATGGCAACAATAGTAAGGGTTATCAGTAGCAGGATACCCAGAGAGTCGAAAGTAAAATAGACTGCGTCGGTAGTGCCTGCATGTATGCAAGCCTGCACCGTAAACCAAACCTGCCAGACAAGAAACAAACTTAGCAGGGAATAGACCAGCTTCTTACTTCTGCTAAGGAAAAGGGTTAAAACTACTGCTACAGAACCAGATAAATAGGTGATAACCATGGATTTCAGGTGTTTTTAATTAATAATCCTTTAAATTGCTGAGCTGATCAACATCAACATCCTTGAAGACATCTCCGATCTTGTTCATGAATATTCCCAGGATCAGCACACTAGCAAAGATATCCAGCATGATACCCAGGTTTACTAGGAGCGGCATCTCATTGCCAATGGCGAGTGACAGCACAAATACGCCGTTTTCGATAACCATATAGCCCATTACATGCGTGATGATCTTACGCCTGGTGGCGATCAGGTATAATCCGAAAAACAGGGTGGAGAGTGCTACCACAAAGAAGATTTTATCCAGATGATCGTCTTTTATAGCATTGGCTATCAGGATATTGACGACAACAATGCCGGTCGTAATGACCAATGATACAAAATTTGGCAGAAAAGGCTCGGCCTCTCTGGTAATGTTGTTTCGTTTCAGCAGATAGCTGAGAAAGACAGGAACAGCAACTGATTTAAAAACTATGGTTTCCAATAGAATGAAGGCAAGGTTAACAGGGTTAATCTCAATCAGTTGAATGAATACGACGAAGAAAAGCAGCACCCCCTGCAACGCCAGCACATTGATGTAGGTCATCAGTCTGTTGGCGATGGCCATGTAAAAGAGGGTGATAATAAAAATGATCAAAAGTACATGTATCATATCAGATGAATTTTTGAAGAATCAGCAATACGCCGAAGAAAATCAGCAGACTCACTGAGGTCAGTACTACAATAAATTGTGGATTATGGCTCATCCGGAACCTGGCCATAAATGATTCGATAAGGCCGATGGTCATAGCAGTGAGAAACTGGATGGCAAAAAAGGCCGGAATTGCATATTGATAAGGAATGACGCCAATAAATAGATTGACGATCAGCGCACCGTAAATGGCAAATTTCAGGTATCCTGCCGTGAAGATTAATCCCAGATCAAAACCGCTGTTATCCAAGATCATCACTTCGTGAATCATTGTGAGCTCGAGGTGTGTCTTGGGATCGTCAATTGGCATTCGGCTGCTTTCAATCATGGCGATCATCAGTAAAACAAAGGTAGCCAGGGCTGCGAGAGCATAACTGATTTGTGAGCCTATATGGAGAAAGGCAAATATTTCCTGAAAGGAGGTATGTCCAGAGAGCAGCGAAAGTGAACCCATCAGGATGAAAAATGCAGGCTCGGCAAACATGGAATAGAGTGCTTCACGACTGGCTCCCATTCCTTCAAAACTGCTTCCTGTATCCAGGGCGCTAATAATATTGAAAAATTTACCCAGTGCCAGAACATAGGCAAAGAAGATAAAATCTCCGTTGAAACTAAGTAACCCTTGTGATTTTCCGAACGGAACGACCAGCATTGCCATCACAATGGAAGCAAAATAAACGGTCGGGGCGAGCTGAAATATAAAACTGGTTGTTTCACTATAAACTGCTCCTTTCCTGAACAAGCGGATTACATCCCATATCGGCTGTAACAAACCCGGACCCTTTCTGCCGGAAGCAAGGCTCTTCGTCCGAATGACGATTCCTGTGAAAAACAGTGCTGCCATGATGATCAATAAGACACTCAGCATGATTATAAAAATTTTAGTATTTCTATGAATGATAAGATGTTACGATATAATACCGGGATACTCAATACTGTCAAAACAAAAATAATCCCATATAAAATATAAAATTGAAGCTTTCCATTGTTTAGGAAGACGAATCGTGCCATGAAATTTTTATTAAATTTCAAAACCGGGTCAATCAGCCATCTTTCGACTTTGTCGTAGGCATGCGAAGAGTACTTTACTTTTTCCGGAAATATCCCTTCCAGTAGCTCTTCCTCCTTTTTCACAAGTAGGGCAGGAGCGAATAATTTACTGTAAGATCTTACAAATGAGGAGGCTGTATATTGTTGCTTGAAAGTAGGTGCAACATAACCGCACCCCCAGGTCGGACCCGTTTCAACGACCTGATGGCGAAGAAAGTATTTTCTTACCAGGAAGATGAAAAGAATCAGCGCGATTAAAATCCATGTAGCGATAGTGATTGGCTGAAGCGCTTCAAATGCATGATTTTGTAAACCATCAAAAACATGTGATGTTCCCGTATATAGACTCACAGGCTGATCCAGCAGGCGAATAAACATCAACGGAAATAGGCCCACAAGCATAATAAAACCAGTGAGGATATACCCTGGCAGCAACTGGATAAAACGAACTTCCTTGCAACTAACGGGTAAGGAGTGCCTTTCGGTACCCAGAAAAATAATTCCGAAGGCTTTTGTAAAACAGATCATCGCCAGTCCGCCGATCGCCACTAGTCCGACCGTCGAAAATATGGCCGCAAGCAGTGAAAACATCGTTCCACCCGAAAGCCATTTATATAATCCGGTATAGATGATAAATTCAGAAATGAAGCCGTTAAACGGTGGAATGCCGCAAATGGCAATGGCGCCGATCAGAAACAGGATGGCTGTCTGGGGCATCTTCCTGATAAGTCCGCCAAGTTTCTCAATTTCCATGGTATGAGTTGACTGGTAAACATTTCCGGCTGTGTAAAATAGCAGCGACTTAAATAATGCATGGTTAAGGGTGTGTAGCAATGCCCCGGCAAAACCCAGTGTTATCATCGTGACGTTTCCTGAGCCGATTCCAATAGAGCCAATTCCGATTCCGATTCCAATGATTCCTATATTCTCAACACTGTGATAAGCCAGTAATCTCTTCAGATTGTGCTGAATAATGGCCAGCATGACACCATATAGACCTGTCAGTACGGAAATAGTGAGGATCAGGTATCCGACAGTCAGAAAGTCTGTTTTAATTAGCAGTAACATACGCATCATCCCGAAAATTCCGATTTTGATGACGACACCCGACATCATCCCCGATATATGAGAGGGTGCCGCCGGATGTGCATAGGGAAGCCAGGTATGAAATGGAACGAAACCTGCTTTAAGGGCAAAGGCAATGAAAAAGCAGGTGAAGAGTACGATGGATACAGATCCTGGAAGTGAAGCAGAATAAGATGTTATTGCCTGAAAATCATAGCTTCCGGTCTTGTTGATGACCCAAAGAAATCCTATCATGAGGAATATGATGGAAAAATGAGCCTGGATAAGGTAATTGATGCCAGCCTTGATGGTTACCGGATTTTCATTTTCGAAAATGATTAATAGGAAGGAGGTCAGTGCAACGATTTCCCAAAAAATCAGAAACACGAAACTGTTCTGAATAACACAAATAGCAATCAGTGACGCATGCTGAAGGAGAAAGGCTGCAAAGTGAAGTGAAATACTATTCCGGCGTAATCTGTATGCTTTCAGATACGAGAAACCATATAATCCTCCCGTCAGAAAAATCAGGTTGATAATCAGCATAAACCAGCCGGATAAAGCATCGATCCTGATGGGTATTGGACCCGTGACATAACTTCCTGGTAAGATAAGATTAATTGATTCACCTGTAAGTACCTGAATGGCAAGAAATCCTGATATTGAAGCGTTTATGGTAAGTAATCCGAGGGTAAGCAGACCCTGCCCTTTAACTCTTAAAAAAGGAATGAGCAGTAAACCTGCAAAGGGTATCAGAGCAAATAGGTATATCAGGTTCATGCTACCAGGTTAAATATTGTCAAAATAAACATAGCCAGAATAAACAGGATTCCGTACAAAACATACGATTGAATTCTGCCATTCTGAACAAAACGGAAGTAATTGGCCGAATGAACCAGCATTTTGGAGACTGGAATAATAAGGACATATTCAAAAAAATCCTGATAATGTGATATATAAGATTTTCTTTCTGGGAAGATTTCACCCTTATTTAATTCTTCATACTGTTTTTTCTCAATCAGCAGTGTATTAAAAATTTTTCCGAGTGGTTTGGAAAAGGATTTCGCGGTGTACTGCTGACGGTTATTTGGCGTTACATAGCCACACCCCCAAGTCGTATTCACCCTTTGTTTCTTTGATTTTATTGCTAATTTCCTTACGATCAATGTGATAGCGATTATGCCAACTAATAGCATTGAAAAAATGCTCACATGGGCTGTTGTTTCATAAATGCCATTGAGTAGTTTCAAATCGGGCTGTAGCGGATTTATTTGTGTCAGTATATTCCCAATTGGTTTCATAAAGAATTGCGGAAGAAAGGCTATACTCAACATGACTCCAATAATGAGATATTGAGGTACAAGCATCAATCCTGATACTTCTTGCGGTTGGGGCGACAGATGGGTTCTGGGTTGACCGAGAAAAATGGTTCCGAATGCCTTCGTAAATGTCAGCAGGGACAAACCTCCGATAATACTTAATCCGGCGAGCGAAAGAACAAAAAGAATAATCTGGCCGATGTTTCCTCTGGAAAGTCCTTCGATCAATCCATTGTATATCAGAAATTCAGATACAAAACCGTTAAATGGCGGCAATCCTCCGATAGCCAGTGCGCCTACCAGGAAGATGGCCGCAGTCTTGGGCATGGTCTTGATCAGTCCGCCAAGATTTTCCATATTCCGGGTGTGGGTTTGCTGATAAACCGATCCTACGGAATAAAACATCATGGACTTGAAGAGAGAGTGATTTAGTACATGCAGTAACGCTCCGCCAAAACCAAGATAATACATCAAGGGAGAATTATTACCTATTCCAACCAGTCCGATGCCAATACCGATACCAATGAGGCCAATGTTTTCAATGGTACAATAGGCAAGCATTCGCTTGAAATCCCTGTGCACAGCAGCGTTAAGAATTCCGTACAATCCTGTCAATATCGAAATGGTTAGAATCAACTCTCCAATCAGTAGAAAATCACTCTTTAGAAAGGTGATCATCCGCAGAATACCGTAGATACCAAGTTTCACCATCACGCCGGACATGACACCTGAAATAGGTGCAGGAGCTGCAGGATGTGCATGGGGCAACCAGCTGTGAAATGGAATAAAACCCGCCTTGATGCCGAATCCAACAAAGAATATAAGGAACAACCAAAGGTTCGGATTGGAGGCAAAATAGGTGTTAAACGCCTCGAAGCTAAAGGAACCTGTATAATGATGTGCCCAAATAAAACCGACTGTCAGCAATGAAACACCGATGTGCATCTGAACAAAATAGTTTAGGGCGGCCGCATAAGTTTTTGGATTTTCAAGATCAAAAAGAATCAGCATCAGCGAAGTAAGTGACATAATTTCCCAAACCACCAGAAAAGCGAATCCATTCTGAATCATGCAGACGAAGAGCATAGACAGGTGAAAAAACAGAAACATGATCCGGTGGAATGCCATTCTGCTTTTTGAAAGGCTGTAAGCCCTCAGATATACGGTCCCATAAAAAAAACCAGTCACTACCGTGAAATTGATGATTAGAATGAACCAGGCAGACAGACTGTCAATTTTCAGCAAAACATCACCTGTATAATTGCCAAAGTGGATAGTTAGTGAGATTGTTTGATATAGTAGGGCACGGATCGCGATCCAGGATGTTGAAAATGCGGAGTACAAAACAACGGGAACACTGAGGTAGGAACCATATTTTTTGGGCGCAATCAGAATAAGGACGAAAGCCAGCAAAGTCAATATTATGGCTCCGTTTAACAAAGATGAATCACCTAACATTTCCACATCATAAGGTATATATATTTCTTTATGCAAGTTAGCAGTAATAAACAGGGCAACCAAAGAAATCGTGTTATTCTATGTTAAACCTTTTCTTAAATCTACTTTCGTCATTCATAATTGCCTCCAGAATATAGTCAACGGTCTGTGGTTCATGCCCGGTTTTAAAGGGAAAAATTAACGATAAACAATGTTGTTAAAAATTTGTTAAAAAAACTGTTGTAAAACATTTTTTTTAGATTAATATTATGATTTTGAAAATCAGTCGGTTAGAAAATTTACTTTCTTTTTCATGAACATTTTCTTAAGGAGGTCTCGTAAATCTTAACATTTTTTAATAAAAAGACTTAATTTAGTCGGTGGAATAGAATAAAGCGTTTTGTCGGCTTTTACTAAAACTAAGTGCATAATCTATCTAAACAATCAAAGAGCAGGTTTTTTAAACCGGCTCTTTTTGCTTTTATAAAATAAGAGAATACGCTTGGTAGATAGCGAAAAGATGTCTATTTTTGCGCCACTCAAATTATGAGGAATATTGTTAATAGTAAATTTAATTAAGTATGTTGAACCAGTACGAAACCGTTTTCATTACTACTCCCGTTTTGTCTGATGCTCAGATGAAGGAAGCGGTAGGAAAGTTCAAGGATCTTATCACTTCCAACGGATGTGAATTGATTCATGAAGAAAATTGGGGATTGAAAAAATTAGCTTATCCCATTCAAAAGAAGTCTACGGGGTTTTATCAACTCCTGGAATTCAAAGCTGATTCTGCTTTCATCGGAAAACTCGAAACAGAGTTTCGCCGTGACGAACGTATTATCCGTTTCATTACCGTGAAATTGGAGAAATATGCTGCTGAGTACAGCGAAAAGAGAAGAAAAAAAATTAACGCAAAAACTCAATCGGAAAACTAGTCATGAGCACAAATTCCAGTGAAATCAGATATCTTACTCCTCCTTCGGTTGAAGTAAAAAAGAAGAAATACTGTCGTTTCAAAAAGAACGGTATCAAGTATGTGGATTTTAAAGATCCTGAATTCTTGAAAAAATTTCTCAACGAGCAGGGTAAAATATTACCCCGTCGCATTACCGGTACTTCTTTGAAATACCAGCGTAAAGTATCACAGGCAATCAAACGTTCACGCATGATCGCGTTGTTGCCTTATGTAACAGATTTGTTAAAATAATT
>Ga0209125_1002909_pt1 | contig 12441 bp, 11 predicted proteins | sample BarGraIncub1131A_FD_184503 | JGI IMG/M metagenome (GOLD analysis project Ga0209125, IMG submission 184503) | Arctic peat soil microbial communities from Barrow, Alaska - Barrow Graham LP Incubations 11-31A (SPAdes) (version 2) | ecosystem: Environmental > Terrestrial > Soil > Wetlands > Peat... | reverse complement strand
AAAATGATTTTTTCTTATTCATAAAGTGATTTCTTAGGAATAATCTGACGTAAATCGCCTACTAATAATAGAAATAAAATGACGTTTCAATTAGTTATAATTTGACGTTTAACACTCATCCTCTTCCGTTAGCTCCACAATTACCACCTTTTTATCCTGTTTGTTTTTTTCAACATATTCTATCTTTCCTTTTTTCTCAACACCCTTATCTTTTAAAACCTTAAGATATAATAAAGTTTGCCATTTAGTTGCCACTGTATCTGCATCCGATTTCTTCATTTCCACTAAATATTCATCTGTAATTTTATCTATTTTTACACTATCAATAGCAATTTCTGTGTTTTTCTTGCCTTCATATTTAAGCTCATGTAGTAGTTTTCCTATTCGTACATCTTCACTGTTATCTTCTAAATTAATTCTATTTCCATGAAGCCAGCATTGGCGCTTACAATGAAAATAATAATTTATTAGAGTTCCTGTTACTTTCACGAAAACAAACCCCCTCCCGAGTCCTCTTTGTATTTGTATCTATCAAATTTTCCTTCACTCGTTATATAATCGGTGCCATTTTCTATATAATAAAGCCTTCCTATATTTTCATTAGAGAATTTAGGGGATTTATCATTTTTATTATCATAATCATTATAATTGTAAGTAAAATAAGCCATTCTTTGAGATACAATAGATAACTCTATTTTCCTTTTAGAATAATCCATTTCCTTATCCGAAATTAAATTTTTATATTCCTCCCATACCATCCTTCCATCAACTATTACTTCGCCTGTTTCTTCATCTTTAATTTCATGTGCCAAAAACAACTGGTAATTCTCTTCTACAATTAATTTCATAATATCGCTCACTTTTTCAAAATTCAAATACAGAACTGCTTCATCTAAATTCATTATATTTTCTTTGTTCTTTTCTGATTTTTTTTCTTCCAATCTCTTAAAACAGTTTTCATAAAACTCATCAAAATTCTTATTAATTAAATACTCTTGATATTTTGCATTTGTCAAATCAAATTCTAATCTAAAATCTTCTCTATAAATTTTTTCTGCTGCATCATAATTAAAGAAAAAGGCTTCACAATCTTTTCTTTTGCAGGATCTATTTATTCTTCCTAGAAACTGTTCCTCTCCATCTAACATTGATATGTCTTTAAAACCTATGTCCATATCAATGTCTACTCCCGCTTCTATAACTTGGGTTGCAACTACAATCACATCTTTACAAATAAAGTTTCCATCGGCATCCACTGCACTTATTTCACTTAAAATTTTATTTCGAATAAAATTACTGTCATCGCCTGTTATCTCGTAAATTTTCTTTTCAGGGTATGCAATTTTTAGCTCATTAAAAAATTCTCTTGCAGTTGTTTTTTTTATAAACTCAATAAGAAGCCTTGTGTTATCTCTTCTTTTCATAACTTCGTCAATCTTGGATAAAATTTCTTCTTTAGAATTTTTTTCTTTATCAAGCAATTCAAAGTTCAACTTTACCCTATTCCTAAAAATTTCGTTCTGGTAATACTTATTCTTATCTTTAATTAAATCGCAAAAAACACATGTTTCCTCCTGAAGTAGCTTATCTAACTTGGGTAAAGTTGCAGACATTATAATTATCTTTATATTTAAAATCTTAGTAAAAGCATTTAAAAATTTTATAATTTCAGGCCATATTCTATTTCTATAGCTTTGCACTTCATCAATAATCACAATACTATTACACAAATGGATCAATGGTAAATTTATTTCTCTTCCAGTTCCAAATAAATAATTAAAAAAATTCACATGGGTTGTTAATGCCACTGGATACTGTATCATTTGCCTGTTTAAGTAATCTTTTTTAAAATCAATTTTTCCATCATACTCCTCATTTTCATTGTTTTTTTCCGCTTCCGTTACGATTGGAGTAACAGAATTAATTACAGCCACCCTAAAATCCTTTTGCACAGTTTCATTGAAAATTCCATTAAAAACTTTCTTAGTTTGTTCAATCAAAGTGTTAAAAGGAAAAACATAAAATATTTTGTTATACCTAGGAAATCTTTTTACTATATTCAATGATAAATTTATTGAAGTATTTGTTTTTCCACTACCCGTTGGTGCCTCTAAATAAAAAATATTGTGCTGTTCTAAATTTTCCAACAAATTATTTTCTGCTTCTAAAAATAGCTCTGACCGCAAGGTATTCATTGAACCCGCTCCAAAAAATTCCTTATCACTTTTATAAGAATTAATACCTTTATATATATTGGTATTTTTATATACTTCAAGAATCTTATCTATATCGTCTATACCATTAATTTCAGGCTCATTTCCAGTATCATAATTATAGGTAGCATAAAAATCACAGCTAACTATAGCTGAATATAATAACTTTGTTAAGATATAAAATTCAAAAGCATTATCTTTATCCTTACTTATATCCCCGAGTAAATTCAGATTCAAATGATTTTGTAACCCTTGAGAGTTTTTATAATATGTTAAATAGGATGGATTTTCACAAATTGTATCTTGAATATCTTTTAATCCTTGTAGAAAATCGATTTCACCAAAATCAGTCAATCTAGTATGATGTCTTGAAATAACATATGCAAAACTTAAAAGAAAATATCTTAAAAACCCTTTTACTTCTCTATTTTCTATTTTTTGGATTTTAGGCAGGAAAACATCGATATAAATCAACGCTGACAACATAGAATGATTACTATCTGAAGCTTCTGCTGTCTTTTCAAATTCAATTTTAAAATTTTTCATTTTTTTAAACTGAAAAGCAGGATTTATTTTACCCATGTCATGTAAATATATTGCATTTGAAAAAAGTTCAAGTATTATTTCAGCTTGGGCCTCTTCTATTTTTTTACCCTTATGTTTAAAATTATAAATACACTTTTGCAGAATTTCATTTATTCCTCTTGTCTTAGATATCTTATAAAAAAACTTTATAGTTTTTAGTGAATGCTCTATTATAAGCTCTGGTTGTTTTTTATTATTTATATGTGCATACAGTAAATCTCCATATAGCACACTATCTTCCATATCATGTAATTCAAAGTCTTCAAGATTCTTATATTGCAATTTCAACTACCACCTTTCTTTTTCAGTAAATCAAAAAGGAATACCCTTCTTCATAAAAGCAAAGGTATTCCTCTCAAAATAATATTTTCTAGAAAAATACTATTATCTTCCCTTCTTCCTTGTAAATATTATCATTAATTACAACCTCTTCTATGAGCAAACTTGTATAACATAGTTCTTTAAATTCATAGAAATTATATTGTTTACTGAGTGAGACTGGAGAAAACTCTTTAAAGAAGTATATATCTCCACCTTCAATATAAGGTGCATCTCCCAGTACCACCTTCTCTACTGGAAATAATGAATCAATATGTTCTACTTCTTTTACTTCTTCAATCTTAACAATTTCGCATTCTTCAATAAAAGCCGGATGATCATTCTTACCTAAATAAGGGATATAGGTGCATTTGTTTTGGAGCAAGTAATCCTCTAATTTAGTGAACAATGTTTCTTCTATTGAACCATCGTTTAACAAATATATCTCCCATTTTGCATTCTCAATCCACTGTTCCCGCACAATTAGATTTCCACCTGCTTCTCCACTTGCATATCCAACACTATTATTATAAACTTGTACTTTTTTTGAAAAGTATCCATTCTTTCCAAATGGTTTTATACATATTTTTAAATCTTTAAGTTTAGAGTAAAACTCTGGATACTCTACAGTATTTCCTTCTTTTATATTTCTATTTTGCTGAATATGTCCCTGCAAACCAATTACTGCGCCTAAAAGTCCAATTAATGCTACTTTGTGAATATTATTATAGGTGAAATACGTATTTACATTTACATCTGGTTTCTTAAAAAAAGCAGTTCTTCCTGTTAATTTAAATTTTATAGCTTGCATCTTACTCACCTCTTTTCATTTTTTATTAAATAACTTAATAGAAGAAGTCTAAATTTTTTCATTAGTGAATATATTCCTTACTTCTACAGTATTAAATTCATGTTTAATATCTGTTGTAAATGGATTATAGTATAACTCTATTTTTTCTATTTGTTCCATGATTTTGCCATTTACAATTGCACTAATCTTCGTTAAATCTATAATATTCTTTACTTCGCCCTTCTCAAAGGTAACATATCTATCAAGATTGGGTAAATATGCTTCAGATCCATCTATACATTCAATAAATAATGCAAATTCATTTTCACAACCTGATTTACTATTGGTATTTAATGCTGTAGCTCCAACCAAAGCAGATTCTTTAAATAAACTATATCCAGCTTTTGTATATCCACTAAATCCATCAATTAAATTACTATATTCATTATAGTTGTTTGGGTTTACTGAAAATGGATACACATAATGTGCCTCATTACTCATAATTTTTTTACCCAAACTTGAGGCATCTGCATCATTCTTCTTTGGATTTCTAAAAGGGGATAAAATATCCTGTACTTCTGTATTACTATACTCATATTTGTTAAAGCCTTGACCAATCTGCACAGCCCCTGTAATACTAATATTCTGATCTGCCACTGCAAAGGTTGCCCCAAAATTCATTACATCTATTGCCGAAAACAAATTTTTCAATACTTCCTTTGAGGACGTTTTATTATCAATTATTGCTGGTGCAAATATTTCATTATACCTTTCTGTTAATTCTTTAGGCTGCAATTTATCTTTTTCTTCTGCCTTAGCTTTTTCATCAATTTTATAGGTCTTTATATATAAGATTTTTTCACCCTTATCCTTTAAATATTTCTTTATTGAATATTTAAGTGCTTTGTCACTTCCAAAAACATTTCCATCACTAGTTGCTTTTGGTCTTCCTGTAAAATCTGCATTCCAATTTGCCATAATACTTGCAATACCAATCAATCCATACACTCTATTTTTCATCATTTTTTAAGCCCCCCTTTTTTCATAAAAAACATTGTTTGCTAAAAGCCCAGCAAGCAACATATCTTGCATGCTATCTAATATCTTTCTATCCGCCTCATATCCCATAACCATACTCATTGCATTTTTAAACTTTATATTATTGCATCCAATTGCATGCTTATATACAGCGAATATATCCTTCAATTTATTCTTCAATTGACTTGGATTTTTTGCATTTAGTATTGGTTCAAAAATCCCAAAATTTTTCCTGTCACTTTCAGATTGAGATAATATATAATAAGCTAATTGCCCTGCTGCAAAATAAAATTCCTCATCACTGTCACACACTACTAACTTATCTGAACCTAGTTTAAGTTTTAAACTATCTATAGTATTTTTAATCTTATCTGCCATTTTTTCTCCTCCTAATTCAAAGTAATTTAATAGTGAAATTCTTAGATTATATGCTTTGGATATTCTATCAAAATTAAATCCTTGTACGGTTTTCTTTAATTTTTCCTGAATTAAATCCATTGTAAACTTATCTATAATAGCCTTAATTGATGTATCTATACCTCTACTAAAAAAATCAAATAATCCATCTCTGCCAAGCATAAACAAAGCTCTCATTTGTCCAGTAAACTCATTGGACTTTATATCTGGATCTGTATCTTTAAAATATCCGAAAAGTTTATTGTTGAAAAAATATTCACTAAATCTCTGCTGAAGCATTTCATATTCTTTTATACGTTCAGTTTTTATTGGAAGCTTCAATGAATTTTTATCCTTTTTATCTATTCTCTCTTCTATATTTAGTACATTATGCAAAACAAAGTTTAGCTTAGATCCGCTAAAAGGTATATTATCAAATTCATCTATTTCTGCTTTCTGATTTAAATGTATTGAGAGATATGATTTCCCCTTTTTATGCGAATCTGTTCCATTAAATTTATAATTATAGTCTAATTTAATTTCTTTAAACTTACCCTGCATCGCAAGCCATTCAAAGAAATTTTTTGCATTTTGAACATCTTCGACTTTTACCCTATAAGGGGCATTTGCTTGCATAGTTTTCAATAACAGATATGGTTTTTTTGTATTTGTAGTGATATTATCGCTTGGTAATCCTAAGATTTGTCCATCAATAAATAGATTATAATCATTTACATTGAAAATCCTAGGGATGGTGTACACCAAGCTTTCCATCTCATACATCTCTTTTTTATAATCCAAAAATATTTTTATGTAGCCATTAAAAGTGTGACTTTGTATAAATTCTTTTATACTATCTATAATTCTATCAAAATTCTCTAAAATAAACCTTTTGTTTTCTTCTATGCTTTTTATTCTTTCTTCAGTTCTTATATATTCAATTTGTTCTTTGAAATAAGTTTTCAAAAACTCTTCCTTTTCCGGATTTTTTAGTCTTCCTTTTGTATATTTACTATTCTCATAAATTTCCATAAACTTGTTTTCTGAAAGCATCAATTTGTCAAAATACTTTTCTATAAGTTTAAGTAATTTTTCTTTTTCAATAGCATCTTTACCAATCACAGGAAATTTATCTTTTTTAATAAATAAGGTCATTTGGTTTGTGCTTTGTATTTTTTTAGCTGGAAGATCAATACATTTATTTGTATCCTCATTTAAAATCACACTATAATAATCCATTTCTTTAAACCACTTATACAACTCTGGCTTTTTTATCTCAGTTCCATCAATACCTTTATCTTTTTCCTTATTATTCATTATAATATAATTTTCTTCACAAATTTCAATTGGTTTATTCACATCTAGTTTTACATAGAGTCCATCTTTTAACCTGTAATTATCTAAAACAATATTTTTATCCTCTACCAATGCTTCTTTAAAAGGTTTAACCATATCTTTTATCATATCTTACGTCTCACCCCCACTATTTTAAATATTGTGCATTGCAATAGCCTAGACCAGCGGATGAAGATTTTTCCCCAATTCCTGTAGCTTCCGCTATAAAGGCTAAATTTTGGGAGATTATATCATCATTTGGAATAATTTTAAATTTATTGGAAAGTAATTTAGTGTTTTTATAGAAAAAAGACAATGGCTTACGATTTAAAATTTCTATATGTTGTATAAAACTCTGCTTTACATTTAGTTCTTCACCATAGTATCCTTTATACTTCTTTTCTAAATTCATCTGAAATCGCTGTTGTAGTAACATAAAATTATCCTGTGGCAACCAATGTTTATTGTCTATTGTTACTAAAGCAGGTGTCACTGTATACAACTCTACAATATGTTTTTGCTTGATAGTATTTTGTTCAATTGCAATTATTTTCATAAAATTACTTTGTACTTTAGGAAGCAATGATTTTAGTTTTACCATAAAATTTTCTTCCAAGCTTCTAATTCTAAATACATATATTCTTCCTTTTTTATAAGTTTTATCACTTTCCAATGGATACAACAAATTGAAGCAGTAGTTTTTATATCCGTTTCTTACATGCTTCTCTGCCAACTCATTATCCATATATGATGCCTTATTTATAGTTTGTCCAATTAATTCACCTACTTTTGTAAAATAAACATCTTGTAATAAACACCCTGTAATTGTTAATTCACAATATTCCATACCTTTATTTTTTCACCTCATTTTTGTTTTTATTTTACTAAAAAAGTATAACCGTGTTTTTTTAGTTTTTATATACTAATTTACATAATATTATGGGTCAATGTAAATATATACCTCATGTTATATATTGTCAATAGTTTTTTGTATTTTAGTCATTTAATTAACAATGATATTTTAATTAAAATAAATAAAAATACCTTATGCAAGTCAATTAATTAACAAATTTAAATACATCACATGTTAAGGTTCATTCTCACTCTCGCATTGGTATTTTTATATAAATAATATAAGTCAAATCTATGTATAAGTCAAATTAAATTATAATTTTCTACCAAATTCACAGCTATTCAAATTGAATCTCGAATGCTATTATTGTGTCACCTTGCTATACTTTATCTAATAGTGATGCCATAAATACAACGTTTGCAATATCCTATGGTAGTGTACCACAGAATGGTTATCTGGCTCTAATCAAGGTAAAAATCGGTATAGGAAAACTACTCGTAAATAGTTACATAAACTAAATAACTAAATACTTATCTAAATACTTATATATATAAAGTTACATTAGTATATTTAGTTTACAATTTTATTTTTATGAAATTATGATAAATAACCTTATTATTTTAATTCATTGTGATACCCTATTGCTTCTAAAAATCTTCTAAAAATTTTATAAATAATATGTTGTAAGAGTATCAATGCTTCCTTCAAATCAATTTCATAAACATCTTGTAGCTCAGTCAAATCACAGTATACAACAATCTTTAATAACTTTACATAATTAGTAATAATCAATAGCATATTAGACTCAATATCCAGTGGTAACAGTTCTGTAAGGATTAGATTATCGCCTTGATCACCTTGTAAATAGGTTACTTCATTTAATAAAAATACATTTTAAGAAGAGATGACTTCTATGTACCGCTTACACATAAAGAGCCAAACTAATTCTGAATGTTCATTTGCTTTAGTCTTATATTCAAACCCATTGGCATGTTATATTATTACCTTAAATCCATCTTTCTGTATACATTTATATTTTTTCTCTGCAATAGAATTAAACTTCTATAGATTTTTATTTTACAGATTTAAACGCCTTAAAACATTGTCCGTAGCTTTTTTATATTATAAACACAAAAGCCCTATATACATGTATAAATAAAAAATCTGGGGGCAATTATGGACATGAAAACAGATATACAACACAAAAAAACGATGGTTAGAAATTGCATTATAGCAACCTTTACCGAACATGAATTAGATAATCAGATTGAAAAGCAAGTACAATTTCCAAAAATTATATACACTATTAGAATCAAATTAAATGTGACGGCAATAGACCTAGCTGAAAGGTCCAAAATTGCTTTTGAATATTTAAATGACTTTGAAAACAATAATAAAAGCACTCCAAGCAAAAGTGTAATAACTAATACACTTTCACAGAGTTCCTTGATGATAAAAAGGAGTGTAGTTAAATGTTAAAGACTATAACTCTTAATAGGAAAACCGGGCTAATTATTAAAGTGAAAGTAGAAGAATCTAATAAAAAAATTGATTATTCAGGACTTATAAATTCATTAGCCCAAAAATGCTCCCAAAAATAGGTTATATACCTTCCATTCCCTTAAAGTCGACAGATTAAAAAACAAAAATCTGTTATTGAAAAGAGGAGCTTTTCTGTGTTTATAAGATTTGAAATGGAACTGGAACGATACAGGAAATTACCTTAGGTATAGTATTAGTATTACACTTCTTCGTATAAGGTGAAATTAACATTTCATTGTTCGTTTACCACGAATTACTAAATTTTTCATTGACACCAAATTGTTTTAATTATATTATTATTTTAGTGAATATTATATAAGTAATCATAAAATTTCACCTTCAGTGAGCTTTGAAGTGAATAATCAGATGATAAAATCTTGGAATTTTGAAGCTCTCTATTAGAACAGATGAACTAGTTATACATAATAAGAGAGCTAATAGAATTTTGACAAATTGCAATAACAAGTTGAACCAATTTGTATTTATACTTAAATCGTTGAAATTACTTATGCTGCATAAATTATATATCTAATTGTGCTTCGAATAAATCTTCGTGGGTTTTGTATTGGAGTATGCGTCTAGGAAGAGTATTCATCCATTCCTCAATGAAAGAGATATCAGAGGCACTATAAATCTGACATACGTTTTCCTTTGGGAATGAAACGACGTATTAGGCTATTGTGACGTTCATTAGTACCCTTTTCAAATGAAGAGTTTGGATGAGTAAAGTATACTTATCCAATTACAGTATCAATTTCCCAATGACCAAATTCCTTGCGACTATTTATAGAATTTGGGTGTTCTTCAATACTTTTGCCAAGGTTTTTCTTATGTTTTATAACTGTTGATGGCTTAGTATTTCTACGTAATTTTATTGGTAAATCAATATTTTTAACGCTAAGTAGACCAAGATCAATATAGTTATACAAAGTTTTAGTACAGACTATTTCAGAACGTTTAAATAGTTTAGTTTCAAGTAAATTACCAACACAATCATCTGGGGACCACGATGAATTTTTAATCTTATCCATTACAAAGTTTGTAAATTTACATCATTCTAACCTCTTAAAGACACGACAAGAATTTAGACGATGCTTTCTATAAATAGCTTCACCAGTGTCTGCAAGGTACATCTCAACTGGTTTACCTTGTTTAATTTGAATTGTAGTACCACGATGTATTTCATTCAGTATAGTGGTTATTGTACGTTCAAGTTCCTTAGCTATTTTATATGGCGAAAAACCATCTTTAAGATGAATTTCAATCATAACGCGTTCTTCCAAGTTCAAGTGTTTATTTCTACGTAATTTTGTGTTATTATTTGGGTATTCCATAGTGATTATCCTCCTGTGTGTTTTAGTTTTGACGATTAAAGCATAACACAGAATTAATTCACTATGAATTTTTTATTGGTTCAACTTCATTTTACAACAAGTCTAATAGAATTTTTTTAAAAATTACTTAAAAGATTAAAAGTGAACCCAATTAATTTTCCTTAAAATAATAAAAATATATTTAATTAAGCTGATACTAAAATTTATTCGAAACAGATATGTTATTTCTTACTGATACCTTATAACATTATCAATTATCTAATATATAAGAAGGTGAATATTATAATACAAGCTGTTGCTTACTGTAGATACAGTTCTGATAACCAAAGAGAAGAAAGTATAGATGCTCAAGTTAGAGCCATTAAAGAATATTGTTTACGAAATGACTATTTTTTAATTAGAACATATACTGATGAAGCTAAAACGGGTACTAATGATAACCGTAAAGGTTTTTTAGATATGATAGATGATAGTTCTAAAGGCACATTTAATATCTGTATTGTTCACAAGTTAGATCGTTTTACTAGGAGTAAATATGACAGTGCAATTTATAAAAAACTACTAAAGGACAATAATGTTAGGGTAGTTTCAGTTTTAGAAAACCTAGATGACTCACCTGAAAGTATCATTTTAGAATCAGTATTAGAAGGTATGGCTGAGTATTATTCTAAAAATCTTGCAAGAGAAGTTATGAAAGGCATGAAGGAAACTGCATTGCAATGTAAACATAATGGCGGTATAGCACCAACTGGATATGATGTAGCTCCTGATAAGACTTATGTAATAAATAGTATAGAAGCTGAAACAGTTAAGAAGATATTTAGTATGTACATTGCTGGTAATGGTTATGGGATAATAGCACAAAATTTGAATGATTCTGGACAATGTACAAAATTAGGAAGGTTATTTAGTAAAGGAGGCATACGAGATATCCTTATAAATGAAAAGTATACCGGGACTTATATCTTTAATAAACGATTATCTAAAAAAGATAATCATAAGTACAAGGACGATTCTGAAATAATTAGGATTGAAGATGCTATGCCAATAATAATATCGAAAGAAGACTTTGCAATAGTTAAGTCTAAAATGGAAGGAAGGAAGGTAGGTCCTAGAATGAACCAAAAAAGATTTTATTTGCTTACAGGAAAAATTGTATGTGGGGAATGCGGAGCTTCTTACGTAGGTGCAGGATATGTTCCTGGTAGAAACGGAGCCAAGTACCCAATATATTCATGTACAAATAAGAGGAGCCATATCTGTAATAATAAAAATATAAGGCAGGATATTTTAGAAGATTATGTTATAACACAACTTAAAGAAAATGTTTTTACCCAGAAAGCTATAGAGAAAATCACTTCTGGTATTTATGATAAACTAAAAGAGAAAAACACTTCAGCTGAAAAAGAAAAAAAATCTCTTATTATTCAAAAGAAATCAATTCAAGCTAAAATAGACATGGCATTTGACATGGCCTTTGATGAAAAAATATCTAAAACACTACTTGCAAAAAAAACAAATGAATTAGAAATACACCTAAATAGAATAGTACGAAAACAGTCAGAACTTGAAAGTAAGGACTATTCTTGGCTTGATGAAAAGAGAATAAAAAAATTCCTCTTAGCTTCCATGGAAAACCTCGAAGTTGAGGACCCTGAAGTCAAAAGGAAAGTTATTGAAACATTTGTACATAAAATTATAATCTATGTTGACCGCATCGATGTTACCTTCAAGGTAGAACCAAGTGATAGTAACAATAATACGGACAGTGATAAGGTTGGTGGAGGCGAGGGGTGTCGAACCCCTGTCCGAAGGCAGCAACACCTAAGCATCTACGAGTGTAGTCAATAATTTAACATTCCCTCTACTTAACCCCCATTGACCGGGTTTAAGTTTTAGTAGCTTCATAATTTCCGTTTCCAGGTCAAAGCTTTCCCGGACTCGGTTCACCGCTGTCGGCGCCCTATCCTAAGTCGCGGTAATCAAAGGTAAGACGTAGCAGACTAAGCTGCTAGTGCTAAATTATCGTTTGCGTTT
>Ga0209125_1002907_pt1 | contig 12457 bp, 13 predicted proteins | sample BarGraIncub1131A_FD_184503 | JGI IMG/M metagenome (GOLD analysis project Ga0209125, IMG submission 184503) | Arctic peat soil microbial communities from Barrow, Alaska - Barrow Graham LP Incubations 11-31A (SPAdes) (version 2) | ecosystem: Environmental > Terrestrial > Soil > Wetlands > Peat... | reverse complement strand
AGTGGTATTATCTCAAAGACTTAGAATAAAAAATAACGTAGATCCCTTTGAAGTATATAGAAAGCTAAGACGAAGCAACCCATCACCTTATATGTTTTATATAGATTTTGAAAGCTTTAAGTTAGCTGGTGCTTCTCCAGAGAGCTTAGTTAAAGTTAAAAACAATAAGGTAATAACAAACCCCATTGCTGGTACAAGACCTAGAGGTGAAACTGCAAAAGAAGACCAACACTTGAAGGAAGAATTATTAAAGGATGAGAAGGAACTTGCAGAACATTTAATGCTCGTGGATTTGGGAAGAAATGATATAGGGAAGATTAGTGAATTTGGATCTGTAAAGCTAGATAAATTTATGGAAGTAGAATTGTTCTCTCATGTAATGCATATATGTTCAAAGGTATCAGGAACTTTAAGACCAGGATTAAATTGCTTTAATGCCCTCCAATCCTGCTTACCTGTTGGAACGGTCTCCGGTGCCCCAAAGATAAGGGCTATGGAAATTATTGATGAACTCGAGAATACTCGCCGTGGTGTATATTCAGGAGCCATTGGTTATTTTTCATATGATGGTGATATGGATACCTGCATAGCCATAAGAACAATAGTATTCAAAGATGATTTTGCTTATGTTCAAGCTGGAGCAGGAATAGTTTATGACTCCGTTCCTGAAAGTGAATACGAAGAAACCTTAAATAAAACTATGGCCTTAATGGAGGTGTTGTAATGATTTTAATAATTGATAATTATGATTCCTTTACTTATAATCTATATCAATATGTAGGGGAAGTCTACGAGGATGTTAAAGTTTTAAGAAATGATGAATTTACAATTGAAGAATTAAAAAGACTACCATTGAAGGGCATTATTATTTCTCCAGGTCCTGGAAGACCAGAAAATGCAGGCTTGTGTATTGAAGTTATAAAAGCTTTTGAAGATATAATTCCAATTATGGGTATATGTTTAGGACATCAAGCTATAGGTCACGCTTACGGGGGGAAAGTTATAAGAGCAGCAGAAATAAAGCATGGAAAGACCTCTATTATTAAACATAATGGAGAAGGGTTATTTAAAGGTCTAAAGGATAATCTAAAAATAATGAGATATCATTCTTTAATTGTTGAAAGAGATACACTACCAAAAGTACTTTCAATTACTGCTGAAACAAATGATGGATTAATAATGGGTATAAAGCATAAAAAGTTCCAAATATATGGACTTCAATTTCATCCAGAATCAATATTTACTGAAAGCGGAAAAACCATAATTAAAAACTTTGTGGAGGTGATTTGTAATGCTAAAAATGATAATCAGTAAAATTATAGCAATGGAAAATTTAACAGAAGAGGAATCTTATTCTTTTATGAATGGAATAATGAAGGGCGAAGCTACCGATGCTCAAATAGGAGGATTCCTTGTGGGTTTAAGAATGAAGGGTGAGACCATAGAGGAAATAACAGGTTGTGCAAGAGCTATGAGAGATAATGCAACGCGTTTACTCTTAAACAATGAGTATGCTATTGATACCTGTGGAACCGGTGGAGACGGAGGAAAGACTTTTAATATATCTAGCATATGTGCAATAATAGCAGCCTCAGGGGGAGTCAAGGTAGCTAAACATGGTAATAGAGCGGTTTCTAGTCAAAGCGGAAGTGCAGATGTGTTAACAGAACTTGGAATTAATATAAATGTGGGACCTTGTGATGCTGTAAACTTAATCAACAAAAAAGGCATGGCTTTTCTATTTGCTCAGAGCTATCACTTAGCTATGAAAAATGCTGCAGCAGCAAGACGAGATATAGGAACTAAAACTATTTTTAATATTTTAGGACCGTTAACAAATCCAGCTTTTGTAAAGGGTCAGACCCTTGGGATTTTTAGTAAAGAGCTAACAAATCCCGTGGCTCAAGTTTTAGGAAAGCTTGGATCAGAAAGAGCCCTTGTAGTACATGGTGAGGATGGGCTAGATGAAATAACTACTACAGGATTTACTTACGTAAGTGAATTAAAGGATGGTTATGTGACAGATTATAAAATATATCCAGAAGATTTTGGTATTAAAAGGGCAATCGCGGGAGATATAAGTGGTGGTACGGCTAAAGATAATGCGAATATAATACTGAATATTTTAAAAGGAGAAAAAGGGCCTAAAAGGGATATCGTAGTATTAAATTCTGCTGCTGCATTATATATAGGAAAAAAGTGCGCAACTATAAAAGATGGAGTGCTTTTAGCTGAGAATTTAATTGATTCAGGTACAGCCCTTCGTAAATTAGAGGAGCTCAGATTGTCATGAATATATTAGATGAAATAGTTAAAAACAAAATACTTCAAATTGAAAAGGAAAAAATCGAAAAACCATTACAAAGTTTAGTTAATATTGAAAATACAGTAATAAGAGATTTTGAAGGAGCACTTAATGGGAGTGGGTTATCCATAATAGCTGAAGTAAAAAAGGCTTCACCATCAAAGGGAATTATAGATCCAGATTTTGATCCCATAAGAACTGCTTTAAAGTATGAAAAATATGGTGTGGATGCTATTTCAGTTTTAACTGAGAAAAAATATTTCTTAGGAAATGATGAAAATATAAAAAAAGTTAAAGAAAAAGCATCTATGCCTATATTAAGAAAAGATTTTATTATAGATAAGTATCAAATATATCAATCTATTGCCCTTGGGGCTGATGCTATTTTGTTAATTGCTTCAGTTCTTAAGGATAAGCTAAAATCTTATTATGAACTTGCAACATCCTTAGGGCTCCATTGCTTAATAGAGGTACATGATAGAGCTGAAATAGAGCTTTCATTAGAATGCGACTGCAAAATAATTGGCATAAACAATAGAAATTTAAATAATTTCCATGTAGATATTCATACTACAGAGAAACTAATGAAATACATTCCAAGTGACAAAATTGTAGTATCTGAAAGCGGAATAAGCTCTATTGCAGATATTAAATATTTAAAATCAATTGGAGCGAGTAGCGTGCTAATTGGAGAATCTTTTATGAGAAATCCTGATAGTGTAGAAACTTTCTTGGATGCATGCCATGACTAAAATTAAGATTTGTGGAATTAGAAGGCTTATAGATATAGAGTATCTTAATGAACTCCAGCCAGATTATGCGGGATTTATCTTTGCTAAAAGTAAAAGAAGAGTGGATACAGATCTCGCCATTAATTTAATAAAAAATCTAAGTTTAGATATAAAAAGAGTTGGAGTTTTTGTTGATGAAGATCCCGCAGTGGTACTAGAAATCGCAAAAAAATTAAAACTTCAAGTGCTTCAGTTTCATGGCCATGAAAATCAGGAATATATAAATAAGTTTGAGGGCTTTGAGATTTGGAAAGCGCTTAAAATTAACACTCTTGCTAGTATTTGTGAAATAAAAAATTACAAATGCTCAAAATTTCTTTTAGATAATAGTATTGCAGGTTCTGGAGAAAGCTTTAACTGGGAACTTGTACAAGGAAAAGTTGATGGTTCTTCCATAATGCTCGCTGGTGGATTAACTAGTGAAAATGTAGAGAATGGAATTGCGCAATTGAAACCGTGCGGAGTGGATGTATCTAGTGGAGTAGAAACACAGGGATTTAAAGATTATACAAAAATAAAAGAATTTATTAAGAAAGTGAGGGAATTATAATGAAAGGTAGATTTGGAAAATTCGGGGGACAATATGCACCTGAAACAGTAATGAATGCAGTTATAATACTTGAGGAGGAATATGAAAAGGCTACTTCCGATCCTGAGTTTATGGCGAAATTTAAATATTATCTTAAGGATTACGCAGGGAGAGAAACTCCGTTATATTATGCAGAGCATCTTACAAAAAAACTAGGTGGAGCAAAAATTTATTTAAAGAGAGAAGATTTAAACCATACTGGAGCTCATAAGATTAATAATGCTTTAGGACAAATACTCCTTGCAATGAGAATGGGAAAGAAAAGAATAATAGCAGAAACCGGTGCAGGGCAACACGGAGTTGCAACAGCTACTGTAGCTGCAATGTTTGGGCTTGAATGTGAAGTATTTATGGGTGAGGAAGATATACAAAGGCAGTCTCTAAATGTTTTTAAAATGAAAATGTTAGGAGCTAAGGTTACCTCCGTTACCACAGGGACTGGTACCTTAAAAGATGCTGTTAATGAAGCTATGAAAAATTGGGTTAGTAATGTGGAAGATACTTTTTATGTTATAGGCTCTACTGTAGGATTACATCCATATCCAACTATGGTTAGGGATTTCCAAAGGGTTATTGGAGATGAGGCAAGGAAACAAATACTAAGTAAAGAAAATAGATTGCCCGATTATGTAATAGCTTGTGTTGGTGGCGGGAGTAACGCAATGGGAATATTCTACCCTTTCATCGAGGATAAATCTGTTAAGCTTGTTGGAGTTGAGGCAGCGGGAAAAGGATTAAATACAGATCAGCATGCTGCGACTATAGCTAAGGGGAATATTGGAATAATTCACGGAATGAAAACTTATGTTCTTCAAGATGACGATGGTCAAATAATGCCTGTATATTCAATATCTGCAGGTCTCGATTACCCTGGAATAGGTCCTGAACATGCATATCTGAATGACATTAAAAGGGCTCAATATGTTTCAGCTACAGATGATGAGTCAATTAATGCCTTTATGGAACTAACGAGAGTTGAGGGAATAATTCCTGCTATAGAAAGTGCTCATGCAGTTGCCTATGCAATGAAACTAGCGCCAACATTATCTGAAGATAAAATAATAATTATTAATCTTTCAGGACGAGGCGACAAAGATATAAATACTGTTGCAGAATTAATGGGGGTGAAACTATGAATAGAATAGTCGAAAAATTTAATTATCTTAAAGAGAAAAATGAAACAGCCTTTATACCTTTTATAACAGCAGGAGATCCAGATTTAGATACCACCTTAGAATTAGTTTTAACCCTTGAAAAAGCTGGTGCAGATATAATAGAAATTGGAATTCCCTATTCTGACCCTATGGCTGACGGCCCAGTGATACAGGCTTCCTCTACAAGAGCCTTAGCAAATGGGACTAAAATAAAATTTATTATGGACAAAGTAAAAAAAATAAGAGAGGTTACCCAGATTCCACTAGTATATTTACTTTATTATAATTCAATATTTAAATATGGCTCTGAGAGATTCTTTGAGCAGTGCAAAAAAGTAGGCATTGATGGATTAATAATCCCCGATTTACCACTAGAAGAGAGGTCTGAAGTAATCGAAATTGCAGATAAATATGATATTTGCATAATCCCAATGGTAGCTCCAACATCAAAAGCTAGAATTAAAGCAATAACTAATCTTGGAAAAGGTTTTGTATATTGTGTTTCCGTGAATGGCGTAACCGGCACAAGGCAAAATCTTAATACAGATATTAAAGAATACATGGATTTAATTAAAAGCTACACTGATATGCCTAAGGGCCTTGGTTTTGGAATTTCAAATGCTGAAATGGCAAAGGCATATGCTCCATATTGCGAAGCCATTATTGTTGGAAGTGCAATAATAAAGTTGGTGGCCGCAGGTGGTACGCAGGAAGAAATATTAAAAAGGGTATATGATTTTTCATTTGATATAAAAAATGCCATAAAGTAAGCAAAGAAGGGGTGTATTTAAAGAATACAGCTCTTCTTTGTATTATTGTAATACTTACTATCTTCCATTAATTAATAATTGACTTAAATTTCTTATTGAACTATAATTTATGATAAAATAATAAAAATTAACTAAAGGAAAGAAGGTTTTATTTATGGAAAAAACAACTCCTAAAAGAGAGCAGGCTTTTGAGTTATTAAAAAGATATAATAAGAGTGAAAGTCTGGTAAAACACGCACTATCTGTTGAGGGCGTTATGAGGCATTTTGCTAAATTAAACAATGAAGATGTGGAAAAATGGGGCATAGTTGGGCTTCTTCATGATATAGATTATGAGATGTATCCAAATGAGCATTGTGTTAAAGCAAGGAATATATTAGAGGAAGAGGGCTATCCAGAGGAATACATACATGCCGTGCAGAGTCATGGATGGGGAATTTGCATAGACGTAGAACCAACACATAAGATGGAAGATGTTTTGTTTACAATTGATGAACTTACGGGGCTTATCACAGCAACTGCGCTTATGAGACCAAGTAAGAGTGTGTTAGATTTAGAAGTAAAGTCTGTTAAAAAGAAATGGAATCAAAAGAGTTTTGCAGCAGGTGTAAATAGAGAGGTTATTCTTTCAGGGGCAGAAAGAATGGGAATGGATATTAGTGCAATACTTTCCGAAACTATAAAAGGTATGCAAAGTGTTGCTGAGGAAATCGGACTCAAAGGAGAACTTTAAAAATAAACACGCCCATGCCTTAAGGCATGGGCGTTTAAGTTAATTATTTAGGGCTGAAATTTTCGAACTAGTTTTTAAATGATATATCTTTGATAATCTATTTGATTTTAGGATCTCACTTTTATTAAGATTCTTACTACTTATGGTACTTTCCACTATATATAGTGGTCTGTTTTTGCCCTCATCAGAAATTCTTGCAATATACTGACCCATAATAGCAAAGAAACCAGACATTATACCAAACATAATTAAGTTAATTGACAAAATCAGCTCTAAACTTAATAAACTAGTGTTGTTAATTACTGATGTTATAATGCTACTAATCAATAAACCAGTACCTATTAAACCAGAAAATGCACCAAAGTAGCCAGCTAGAACTAATGGTTTATAAGAAAAAGAGGTTATGCCATCAAAAGCTAATTTCATCATTTTTTTTAGTGAATATTTTGTTTCACCAGCAAACCTTTCTTGCCTTGCAAATTCTACAAAGGTTTGTTTATAGCCAACCCAACTAACTAAACCTCTTATATATCTATTTTTTTCTGGTAAGGAATTTAGAGCATCACATACTTTTCTATCTATAAGTCTAAAATCACCAGTATCAACTGGAATATCGATACTTGTCATGCTTTTTAGTAATCTATAGTAGGATTTTGCAGTGAATTTCTTGAAAAAGGTTTCACCTTCTCGCTTAATTCTCTTGCCATATACAACATCATAGCCCTGTCTCCATTTTTTAATCATTTCTAAAATAGCTTCTGGAGGATCTTGAAGATCTGCATCTATTACAATAATAGCATCACCTAAGGCCGTATTCATTCCTGCAGTTATTGCAGCCTGATGTCCAAAGTTTCTTGAAAAATTTATAAGTTTTATACTCTCATCGTTGCTACATATATCTTCTACTTTATCCCTCGTTGTATCGCTACTTCCATCATTTATAAATACAATTTCATAATCTTCTAATGTGCGATCCATTACGGATTTTAATCTGCAATAGCTTTCATTTATAACAAGTTCTTCATTATACAAAGGCACTATTAAAGAATAAATAATTCTATTAGTCATATTTATCATTCCCTTCACTGTAATTTTTTACTGTATATCTATAATTAAAATTATAAGTTCCAATTGTAGCAACAGTATCAAATTAATATGTGAACTTTATGTGAGAATATAGTACGTTTTTTTCTAATATTATTTATAATTATTTTGTTGATGAGAGAAACTTAAGTAAAAGCTTGGATATAAAATAGCCTATAATAGTGAAAATGATAAACCAAATGCCAAAATCTCTTAACCTATAACTATCCATAATCGTTGCTGCCAAAAGCCCTGAACATATAGCAACGCCACATATAAATAAAGGTTCTAAATTTTTAAATACTATTAGTCTTAAATTATATTCTATATTTCTTTTACTATAGGCCACATAAGCTAAGAACAAAAATAAACAAGTTAATACAAAAAGTACAAGTAACTTTGATTTATAATTACTATAATAAGCAAATGTAGCAGTATCACTATACCCTTCATTTACTGCTACTCTAATGTGGCTCTGCTGAGGAAAATTATAACTATAAATATTTAACCAGCTTTTAAGTTTATTTAAAATAATAAATTGATATTGAGTATACCCATAGTATCTTCCGGTTAACTCCTCTGCTACCATAATTATAAATAATGGTACCATAAGTATTATTCCACCTACTATACTAGATACTATACTATTTCCCATAACTGCCTGAATAAGCATCATAAAAGTAAAAACGCAAATGTATTGAAATGTATTCATAAAAAACCACTTAATTATATCGGAATATGGATTTAATGTTGTATCAAGGCCTTTAATATTTAAAAAATAAAACAAGCTTAGAAATATATACGTCACTGCAAAACTTATAAGCAAACTTATTACTCCAACAAGCCATTTATTAAGTAATATTTCTTTCCTTGTAAATGGCATAGAAGCCATAAAGCCTTGAGTTTCACTGGTTTTTTCACCTATAAATAAAGTTATAGCGAGTATTATTACAACAAAAACCATTATAAAAATATTAACATTCTCTGTATAAATCCCATGATTAAACCAATAATAATCCTCTACTCCGCCTTGAATCTTTTCTTTGAAATTTAATGCCCATATAACCCCATAACCCTTACTACTTAAAAGTATAGCAATAGTTAAAAGTGTTATCCATTTTACGTATATCCATTCCTTATAGAAAAGGGCCTCATTTATGATTTTATTCATTTTTATCCTCCTCCTCTACAAAATATATAAACATATCCTCGAGACTCATATCTATAGTTTCTATAAAGACAGCTCCCATGTCATAAAGTTTTTTTCCAAAGTCTTTTGTGTAATTTTTAGTAACTATGTAATTCACTCTACCTATAGTTTCAACCTTAATTACACCATCAAGAGAAGAAAGATTTTTATTTATATCGGCTGTATCTTTAAATACTACTTGAAGTTTTTTCATGCTGTTTTTAGCTTCTTCCATTGAATTCATAAGTTTTATTTCGCCATTTTTAATTATTGCTACATTGTCACATATTCTTTCGATATGATCTAAATGGTGTGAGGAAATAAATACAGTTACATCTCTTGATGCGACTTCATCTACAATAATGGACATTATTTCTTTTTTAATTACAGGATCAAGGCCCGATGTTGGCTCGTCAAGTATTAGAATATCTGGTTTTATGCTCAAGTTTAAAAGAATAGAAGCTCTCATCTTCATGCCTTTGGAAAGTTCTCTCACTCTTAGATTCAAAGGAATTTTAAATTTTATATTAAGTTCATTAAATCTCTCCTCTGAAAAATCATTATAGGCTTTCTTATAAAATTTTAAGAGTTCTTTTACTTTGAAAGATGAATAAAATTGATTTTCATCGGATACATAGCCTATTTTCTGCTTTATTTTAGCATTATCAAAGGCCTCTTCTCCATCTATTAAAATGCTTCCTTCATTAGCTCTGTAAATACCTGTTAGGCATTTTATAAGTGTAGTTTTACCTGCACCATTTTCACCAATAATTCCAAATATACTCCCCTTATTTACATGAAGATTAACATTTTTTAGAATATACCTATCGTCTATCCTCTTGCTCACATTTTTTATATCTATCAAGATGACACCCCCCCATTTCATAAATTTCTAATAGTTAAAACTCGCTATAAATTTCATTCATTATATTAATTAAGTTATCCTTATCAACTCCTATATAATGTGCCTCTATAATTATTTTCTTCATATGTTCTTTTATTTCTCTCATTTTTGCTTCATCCATTACAGGCTGAAAATTTTCTACTACAAAGGTTCCTTTTCCTCTTATAACTTCAATTGCCTTCATTCGCTCTAGCTCATTATAGGCTTTGCTTATAGTATTAGGGTTGATGGTTATAATCGAAGCAAGTTCCCTCACAGAAGGCAGCTTATCGCCAGGTTTCAATATTCCTTTTATTATATTTTCCTTTATTTTCTCAATAATTTGTTCATAAATAGGTTTACTGCTTCTGCTGTCGATATTTATCAAGGGTTCACCTTCTTTCAATGATTAATATTTTACTTATGGCATGTGTACTGCGTGTATTACTTCATGTAGTACACTTATAAATATAATACTTTGCATTTATATTGTCAAGTACAAATTGTGAAAATGGTTATACCAAATAAAAAACATTTACTATTATTTCACAAAATATAATCGAATTAAGAGTGCATATTTTGAATAGAATATTCTAAGTGAATAATTTTTCAAAATGTATTAAGTAATATATCTCAGGAGATGATTTATTTGAATTCTAATATTATTTTATTGATAATTCTTGCTGCTGCCATATTTGGCAGGGCTAATTCAGTTGCTATCGCCACATGTTTATTGCTTATGCTAAAACTCTTAGGCTTAGACAGATATGTATATCCATTTATAGAAAAGAGTGGAATTACTGGTGGACTTATATTTCTGATAGCGGCCATAATGATACCTATTGCAAATGGCCGAATTACAGCAGAGAATATAAAAAACGTATTTACATCCTGGATAGGTATAACAGCTCTAGTTCTTTCATTTTTAACAACATATTTAAGTGGACAGGGGTTGAACTACCTTACTGTTCAAGGGCATAGTGATATTATGCCTGCAATGATAATAGGCGCAGTTGCGGCCGCAGCATTTTTAGGAGGAGTACCTGTAGGACCACTTATCACATCAGGAATGGTGGCTTTATTTGCAAAGATGATTCACAAATAATATTTTTATGAAGATGAGGCAAGGGAAATCCTGCTTTTGCTATTTGTGTAGGTTTAAAGTTGGTATTTAAATAGAATAAATTGTATAATGGATATATATGTGAACGGAGGAATAATGTAATGAATGACTTATCTATGTTGCCTAACATTGGAAAAACCGTTGAGAAACAGCTAAATGAAGTTGGAGTAGAAACGATTAAACAATTAATTGAGATTGGAAGTAAGCAAGCTTGGTTAAGAATAAAAGGTATTGATGACTCTGCTTGTATAAATAGGTTATATGCTTTAGAAGGCGCAATACAGGGAATTAGATGGCATAATCTTGCAGAAGAAGTAAAAGTCGAGTTAAAAGAGTTTTATAATAATTTTAAATGATTGTAGGAGGGTGTGTAAATAATTTTGTGTATTCTCTCTCTTAGGCAAAAAAATTGATATTTAAGTTTTTGTAAAAAAATGTTAATTAAAGTCGACGAATACTTTTAATTCGTCATCCTTATATAGTATATTATTCCCACTTTTAGTCAATAATATACATGCTTAATAACAGGATAGGGCAATGCTGAGGAGCAACCTGAGCGGTTATTGAGCTTCAACAGGAACAGGTATCCCTTTGGGTTGCCTGTTTTTATTTTTCCTGTTAGAACTAAAGCGATAAACCTCAGGGGTTTGGGGACGGAGGCCCCTAAGCTACGCTCCTGCATTTAGAATTTCATTAAATAATATATTGAGTTGGCTAATAACAAGATCCCAATTTGCATATACTCGAGTCCATTTTCTGCTCACCTTTTCAGTAGCTAAGTACAGCATCTTCATAAGACTTTCGTCATTAGGAAAAATAAGTTTAGTCTTAGTGACTTTTCTAAATTGGCTGTTAAGGCTTTCTATAGCATTTGTGGTGTATATAATTCTACGAATATAATCTGGGAATACAAAGAAAGTTATGAGATTATCCCAATTATCTTCCCAACTCTTTATTGCATTTGGATATTTACTCGACCATTTTTCCTTTGCTAAAATTAAATTTTCAAGTGCTGCATCCTCATTTACTGCACGGTAAACAGCCTTTATATCAGTAGCAAAGGCCTTCTTATCTTTATGTGGTATATATTTCATACTTGCTCTTAATTGATGAATTATACAACGTTGTATCTTTGCAAAGGGATATACAGATTCTATTGCTTCCTTAAATCCATTTAAACCATCTACGCAGAACAGCAAAACGTTCTGAACGCCTCTGTTTCTAAGGTCATTTAACACAGAAAGCCAGAACTTGCTACTTTCATTTGCGCCTACCCATATACCAAGAACTTCTTTTTCACCGTCCATATTTACACCTAGCACAACATAAGCTGCTTTGATTACAATATGCTTGTCATCACGCACTTTGTAATGTATGGCATCCAAAAAAATAAATGAATATGTTTTTTCAAGTGGTCTATTTTGCCACTCTGTAACAGCAGGCATAATTCTGTTTGTTATATTTGATACCATTTCAGCAGATATCTCAACATCATATAAATTTTTGACTTGCTCAGTTATATCTCTTGTGGTCATTCCAGCTGCATAAAGGGCCATTATTTTATCTTCAATACCAGTTATATTTCTTTGATACTTAGGCAGGATTTTAGGCTCAAATTCTCCATTTCTATCACGTGGTATATTAAGCTCTACTGTTCCAAGCTCAGATTTTACAGTTTTTTTAGAGTAACCATTTCTACTATTTACAGTCTGTTTTTCTGATATATCATACTTGTCATATCCAAGTTGCGAATCCATCTCTGCTTCTAATGCTTCCTGGAGAACGTCTTTGAACATAATCTTCATAGCAGCTAAAACCTCATTTGTACTTGAAAACT
>Ga0209125_1002905_pt1 | contig 12466 bp, 11 predicted proteins | sample BarGraIncub1131A_FD_184503 | JGI IMG/M metagenome (GOLD analysis project Ga0209125, IMG submission 184503) | Arctic peat soil microbial communities from Barrow, Alaska - Barrow Graham LP Incubations 11-31A (SPAdes) (version 2) | ecosystem: Environmental > Terrestrial > Soil > Wetlands > Peat... | reverse complement strand
GATGGAAATTGTTTACGAGGAAAACGATGATTTGAGTAATATCTCCGAGTTTATTCTTGACTTAGATCCTCAATGTAGAAGCGTAAATATTTTTTTTGAATGTTGTATTAATAAAGAAAAATTATTAGATGCGATCAGCAAGAGCGGAAATATTGAAAAGAAAAAATTTGTAAGAAAATATTTATCTTCATTCCTTGACAAACGAGTATACATCTTTGAAACAGCAGATGATTTAAAGAGCGAGAATAGATATCGAATGATAAAAAAAGATTTGGATGAAGTTAAAAAACTTATTGACTTTGAGATTATTCATGCTAAACGAAGTGTTGCAAGCTCCGAAGAAAAAACAAGTCATAAAGTACTTTCAGGGTTAACCACAAAATATTTCAACGATAATAATATTAATAGCCCTGATAAATTTGAAGAAATTAATACACTTATAGTAGAAATGGATAAGGAATTAAGCAGTAAATATGAGGTGTTTTTTGATGATTTTATTAAAAACTCACGAGATTTTTTAAGAATGGATGGATTGAAAATTATTTCAAACTTAAAGGCGTCAGAAATTGTCAATGATTCTTCCGAAGTTATTTATGGCGATGACAATAATTATTTACCTGAATATCTAAATGGTTTAGGCTATATGAATATATTATACTTACTTTTATCAATTGAAATAAAAAAATCAAAATTTGCCATTAGTAAAAAAGACATAAAACTATTATTTATTGAAGAGCCTGAAGCTCACACTCATCCGCAATTACAATATATTTTTGCAAGAAAAATAGATAATTTATTAAGTGATGTAGTTGGTCTGCAAACAATAATTACTACTCATTCCCCACACATTGTGGCAAATCATCCTTTTGAAAATATTAGATATATGTTACAAACAAAAGACGCTGATGGAACCGAAAATGTTCAGATTAAAAATTTTCATAAAGAATTAAGCGAAAAATATACGAGCAAAAAGGAATTTCAATTCATCAAGCAATACTTATCAATAGAGGCGGCTGAACTTTTTTTTGCAAGTAAAGTAATCTTTATTGAGGGTGTTTTTGAAAATATGTTAATGCCATATTTTATTTCCTTGTTTGATAAAGAAAAAATCAATGCAGAAAAGGAACAAATAGAAAAAGGTGAAAAAGAAGAACAAGATTATATTCCTATTTCATCGCAAAATATATCCATATTGCAAGTTGGTGCAAATGCTAAAGTGTTTAAATATTTTTTAGAATTTTTAGATATCAAAACTTTAGTAATAACAGATATAGATACAACAAAACTTTCCGATAAAAATAAATATTGTGCATGCAAGGTTGACAACTTCCCAGATGCTACAAGTAATGAAACGATAAAATATTATTTTAAGGTTCCTGATATCACACAAAAAGATGATTATAAAACATGGCTTGAAAGTATTGTTAATTTACATGCTACAGCAATTTCAGAAAAAGTAAATGTTTTTTATCAAAGGCCAGAGTTGGGATATCATGCAAGAAGCTTTGAAGATGCCTTTATAAATGTAAATTTGGATTTAATTAAGGAAAATATTGATTCCATTAACGGTCTAAAAAACACTGATGATTTTAAAACTATAACTGATATATATGATTTAACTCAAAGTGTTATTGATAAAAAATCAGACTTTGCAGCTTCATTGCTTTACTTAGCTCACACAGATAGTAGTATCTTTTGGGAAATTCCTTTGTATATCAAGGAGGGATTAGAATGGATAAAACAATAGCTCCAGTTGAACAAGCTAAACTTTATCTTAAAGAAGGCAAAAGCTTTGTGTTGCAGGGCGGCGCTGGTAGTGGTAAGACTGAATCTTTAAAACATTTGTTGCAATATCTTTCATTAAATTTTCCGTCCAAAAAAGTAGTATGTATTACACACACAAATCTTGCCGTTGATGAAATTAAAAGAAGAGTTGGCGATACATATTTAGTAAGCACTATTCACTCTTTTTTTCATAATATAATCAAAGATTTTAAAAGAAATATTAAGAGTGTTTTTGCTGAACTGTTTACTATTCCAAATATGATTAGAGAAACAATGAATCCAGATGAAACAGAAGCTGAGCACAAAACCGCTGAACATTCTAAATACAAGAAAATCTATGAAAAGTATTCTGATAAATTGTACTCGATCTGCAATGAGCAGTGCGATAAAGTAACAGGCAAGCGTGATTATGACAAGAACCCAGAAGTTTATAACCGCACATTAAATGAAAAAATAAATCAGCTTAATCAAAAAATAATTGAAATCGTTAGCAAAGTAGATTATGCAAAAATTGAATACAACGAAACAAAATTTAATAACTTCAGTGATATGACATATGGTCATGACGGACTGCTTGATTTAGCCAACTTATTATTTAATCGATATCCTGTTCTTAAAAAAATAATTAGTGACAAATTTGATTTTGTATTTATTGATGAATATCAAGACACAAGAGCCAATATTATAAAAAACTTACTTGACATCTCAATGGAAACTGGTAATTTCACAGTATGCTTATTTGGTGATACTATGCAGGCTATTTATACAGATGGCATCGGAAATGTTGAGAGTTATATTAATAATGGCAATTTGTTTTACATTCCAATACCAGATAATTTCAGATGTTCTCAAGAGGTTTTAGATTTAATAAACACATTGCGATTAGACGATATAAAACAAGAAGTAGCTTTGAAACGTAAAACTTCTGGTGAGTTTGAAACGTTGGATGAAAGGCACGGAAATGTACAGATACTGTATGCCATTTGCGATAAAAAACCAACTGCTTTTGATGAAAAACAAATTAAAGATACTTATATTAATGATATTGATAAATTAATTAGTATTGCAGAATCAAAGCTTCAGGATTACAAGGTACTTTTACTTACCAATAAGGCTATAGCTAAAAAAGTAGGTTTTGAAAATTTATATCGTATTTTTGATGAAAGATATATTGAAGTCAGCGATCGAATGGACGACTATTTAAAGATGATTCAAATTACAGATTTGTGCGAATTATGTTATAACTTTGTTGAAAAGCAATATAACTATCTAATTAAGACCATAAAACAAAGTGGGTTTGTTATTAGAAGATTATCTGATAAAATAAATTTGAGCGATACTATAAGCAAATTTCTTACAGATGATTTATCTTTGCAAAAAGCGTTGGATTTAGCTTTTGAATTAAAACTTTTAAAAAAGTCCGATTCATTTATACGTTGTGTTGAAAGAAATAATCAATTTCTAACAAACATTCAAAATGATGCTATATATCAAGAATTTAAAGTAAAATATATAAATGGTGCTAATACATTTCCAAGAATTAAAAATATCTTGACATCTTTATCAGAGGAAGAATTTAACGAGTTGGAGTATGTATTAAAAAAAGAAAACTATATAAATCAATTATTTGCAGAGGGAACAAAATTCATTGAAGCCATTAAATACTTTAATTATATCAGCGAAAAAACTAAATATATTACAATGCACAAAACAAAAGGTTCGAGCATTAACTCTGTAATTGTAGTAATTGATGAATACTTTTGGAATAGCGAGTATAATTTCAAATTGCTTTATTTGGATGATTCTAAGAAGAAAAACACTAAAGAAAAGTCTCAAAAATTGATTTATGTTGCATGTTCAAGGGCAAAAGAAAATTTGATTTGCGTAAAAATGTTGACACAAGATGAGGAAGAAGTATTTTGCAAACGATTTCCGACAGCACAAAAAGTGTTAATTTAAAAAAGTGATTTTAACAATAAAATACATTAACCATTTGAAACGTATTAAACAAAAGAGAATTTATAAGTTTTTTATAAGTTTTTTAATGAGGTGGCACAAAAAAGTGTCACCTCGTTTTTAATTGACGCTGTTATACGATACAGGAGGCAGAGTACAGGAACTTGTGGATTTATGCGTTGGAGATGTAACTTTTTCAACCCATTCTACAGTTGATTTGCATGGAAAGGGAAACAAATCTCGCAGCAGAGTTCCGATACTTCCGGAAACTGCGAAAATCATTAAAGGTTACCTGAATGAATATACGCATCGAGTAGAGCCACTATTCTACTCAACAGGGAGCCAGCAGCACTGTTCAATTTCAAACGGCCAGGGTGTTCAACTCCGCCGACATATTCAGAAAATATAAGCAGTACTTTAATTTGGGTGAGAATGAACCTGGGTTATTGTATAAATTAGATATAAAATCTCGAAACAACGTTAATGCAGACCTGCCAAGAAACATAATGGTAAGGGATGCTTTATGAAGCTAACACGAGAAAAAGATCATCCTTTCACTTGTTTGGAAATTGATCGTTACATAAATATATGTTTACAGAATCTTCGATTTCATAGAATTGATATTATTCGTCTATCCGTATATACTGTTGTTAACATATTTCACGGAGGTATTTCATGTTAGATTATATTTCAGTAAAACAGGCTGCGGATAAATGGGGTATATCAGAGAGGCGCATCCAAAAACTATGTGAAGAAAACAGAATTGATGGTGTTGTACGCTTTGGTCATTCATGGGCAATTCCAAAATGTGCAGAAAAACCTGTTGACAAAAGGAAAACTCTGCACAAATAAATTAGAGTTAACATTCAGTAAACATTCAGATTGATATAATTTATGAATGACGATAGATGGGAGCAAAAATAATGAGATTATTGATAATAGAAGATAACACCGAGCTTGCGGGCTCTATGAAAACAGGGCTTGAAAAGGCAGGTTTTCATGTGGATGTTTCATATACGGGTGAAGACGGCGAAGAAAGAGCCTGTGTAAATGGCTATGATGCCATATTACTCGACCTCAATCTACCTGACAAGGATGGCATTGATATACTGAAATTCTTACGTAAATCAAACATTGAAACTCCCGTTATCATCATAACTGCACGTGATGAAATTGAAGAAAGAGCTTTGGGGCTTGACCTTGGTGCGGATGATTATTTAACAAAGCCGTTTCAACTTTTAGAACTTCGGGCAAGAGTACAAGCAGTCATCCGCCGTTTTCACGGACGGACGAACCCGCTGATCACAATCGGCAGGCTTATGATCAACCCGGCAGCAAGAACAGCGGAGATTGACGGAAAAAGCTTAGAGCTTATGGCAAAAGAATTTGACATCCTTGAATATATCGCCACCCGCCATCCCGCAGTGGTGTCAAGCGAGGAAATCGTGGAGCATGTATATGACGAAGAATTTGACCCATTTTCCTCAGTCCTACGCGTTCATCTTACACGACTGCGAAAGAAATTATCCACTGCGGCAGGACACGAGGTACTTATCACAATGCGTGGAAAGGGGTACTCACTAGATGTGGAAATTTAGAAAAATAGGAGCTATAAATATCAAAATCGGTATTGCAATTCTTTTGTATTCGCTGTTTGTCACCGCAGCGTTTATTGCTGTCCTATACATTTTCCAATATTCGGCGGGAAGCAGTTCGCTGGCACCTGCAAGCCAAGGCATATATACGCTTAACGAGAAGGATCTGGAACAGATTTACATCGAAGGGGGCACTGTTCTGACGCCTGCCAATGTTACGGCTGCAGCGGAATATAACAACAATTATTTAAACCAAATATTTTCCAATCTTTTTCCTATTGCTATTGCGTTTTGTCTGTTTTTATTGGTATCCTCCGGTGTTCTCTGGGCGATATTGAAACAGATACAAAACAAAAACACGCTGCAGCTTGTTGGGAAACTTAACACCATTGCGGATGATAGCAGCTTTATTACGGACAACCCTGCGCTTGAAACCGCCTATGAAAATATCAAGGCGAAATTCTCCGATCATTTAAATGATTATAAACGATTAAATTCTTATCTCTCTCATGAACAAAAAAACGCTATTGCCATACTTCGGACGAATTTAGAATTAAATGAAAATACAACCTATCTCTCTAATCTTGATTATATATCCCATAGTATTGATGATGTTCTGACTCTTAGTGAAACTGCCGAGATGAATTCCAAAGCAACAGTTGATGTATCGCTTGTCTGCGCTGCTGTTTGCGACAGTTACCTTAAACTGTCGGATAATATTACATTTGATTTTAATGAGGATGACAACACAGAAATTCTTGCCAAAGAGCGATGGATTTATCGTGCTATTGCCAATCTTTTAGACAATGCTATAAAATACGGAAATAATAATCCGATTGAAGTAACCGTTAAAACGAAATACAACAGTGTTATCATTATTGTAAAGGATCATGGTATTGGCATCAGCAAAGATAAACAAGAGAAAATATTTAATCATCGATATCGTATTAACGAACTCAATAAGGATGGTTATGGTATAGGCTTGTCTCTTGTCTCCCACGTTTGTGATTTGTGTGGAGGTTTTGCTATGGTAGAAAGCGAAGTAAGTGAAGGTTCAACATTTTATTTATCTTTCCCTCAAAGGAATATTCGAGTTAACACTCAGTAAACATTCGCTTTGCTATACTGAGCTTGTCAGATTCGTTCAATGCATGGGACGTTGATAAATAACAAGTTGAAGGAGCACAATTTATGTACATTTTAAAAAACGCCGTGAAAAACATCGGCAGAAACAAGGGCAGAAACATTCTAATGGCAGTCATTATCTTTGCCATTATTTTAGCGACTGCCGTGTCAATTATTATCAACACAACGACCGCCGCTATCATCAAGGACTATAAGGCTCGCTTTGGTGCGGAAGTCACGATCAGCTATGATTTTGATAAAGCTACATCAAACACGCAGTATACTGCGCTGACCCCTGAACAGCAAGTCGCTTTTGGCGAATCGGAATATTTGCAGAACAAAATCCTTAATGGAAGTATGCAGATTACTTTTGAGGACTTGAGAGCATTGGATGACGATAAAGAAGGTTTGAAGATGGGTGGAAGCCTTGGCACGGATGGTTCCGTCAACTCAGATTCTCCCGAAACCGTAAAGATATTGGGGCAAATTGTTGCATCAAATCAGTCGGACATCAGCGATGATTTCAAAAAAGAGCTTCGTAAAATTATCAGTGGAAATGTTTACAGTGCCAAAGATGAATGTATAGTAAGTGAACAGTTTGCAAAACTCAACAATTTATCGGTTGGAGATACCATCGTTGTCAAAAGCTACTATAAAAATAAGCCCATGCCACAAACTCTGAAAATTTCCGGTATTTATTCAGATAATACGATGACGGAAGGGAATATTCCGTCCATGTACAAAATGATTCCTTCTGCCGCATCAAACAGGAATAACGAAATACTTGTGAGCTTTGATACTGCAATGGCCATGGAATTGGCAAGCGAACCAAACATTTTCACTGTTAATGCAACATATTATTTGAAAGATCCGGGAATGCTTAAAGATTTTCAAAATGAATTGACGAAAAAAGGACTTCCGGACATTTATAAGGTCACAACAGATGAAGCAGGATATAACAAGGTTGTAGGTCCTGTGGAGGGTCTTACTAAAATTACCAATACTTTTTTAATAGCTGTATTGTTACTTGGCTCAGTCATCTTAATTCTTCTTTCCACTCTCGCTATTAGAGAGAGAAAATATGAAATTGGCGTTCTTCGTGCAATGGGCATGAAAAAGGGCAAGGTTGCTTTGGGACTTCTTTCCGAAATGATTGTCATCACCGCATTATGCGCTATTTTAGGGTTAGGAGTTGGCAGTGTTGTTTCACAGCCGGTTGCCAACAGTATGCTTTCCAATCAAATTGAATTAGCGGAAAACAATCAAAGCAGCGGAGGTGCGCTCGTCGCAACGCCAATAGGCGGAAATACAAATGAACAGAAGCCGTTGTCGGAATTGGAAGTAAATCTGAATATCAATGCTGTCATTCAAATTATTTTAATCTCCCTTGCTCTTGCAGGTTTATCAAGTATTGTTGGCATTCTGTATATCACAAAATATGAACCGATGAAAATTCTATCGGAAAGGAATTAAGGTGAAAATTATGAGTGTTTTATCTTTAAACAATGTTTCTTATCAATATAGCAGTACAACGAAAAAGGTGCTCAAAGATATCAGTATGGAGTTTGAAGCGGGAAAAGTATATGCCATCATGGGAAAATCCGGTGCAGGAAAAAGTACGATACTCTCCCTCATTTCGGGACTTGACATATGTACAAGCGGAAGCATTGATTATGCGGGGCTTGACATGAAATCAATGGATCGAGATAAATACCGTGCGAAAAATATTGGCGTTATTTTTCAGAGCTACAATCTCCTTATTAACGCGACAGCACTTGAAAACATTGTACTTTCGATGAATATTAGTGGCAGCAAAGAGAAAGACAAAAAGAAATATGCCTACGAGCTTCTCGAAAAGGTTGGTATTGACAAAGAAACGGCTGACCGTAAGGTACTCAAGCTGTCAGGTGGTGAACAGCAGCGGATAGGCATTGCACGAGCTATTTCTCATAATCCCGATATCATCATTGCCGATGAACCGACGGGTAACCTTGACGGAGATACCGAAGAAAATATTATGAACATCCTGCTCTCCCTTGCACACAATGAAAATAAATGCGTGATCGTAGTAACTCATTCAAAGCAAATAGCCCAATATGCAGATGAACTTTGGGGATTAAACGCAGGAAGTTTAGTTTTTGTAAAATAGTGTGGTTATTTAAAAAAGTTAACATGTAAGGTTATATAACAAATTGTAAAATTAGCAACAAAATTAATTTCTCATCACTTTTAAATTTTACTTAAGGCAGAGGAGGTGACCGAAATACTAAACATATTGTTTGTAGATAGTGATTTTGAAAACTATAAAAGCATAAGAAACGGTTTGGAAAACAAAGAAATATATTTGTATTATGCTTCGACAGCACATGATTCATTAGAATTATTCTATAAAAATAATTATCGCTTAATAGTAATGGATATCCTTCTTGAAGATAATGATATACGAACAGGATTAGAGTTATTAAGTATTTTTAGAAGTGCCAAAAGCACACCAATATTAGTTATTTCATCAAAGTGTGATGTGTCAGATAAAGTAACCTCTTTAAAAATGGGCGCTGATGACTACATTACAAAACCATTTGATTTTGAAGAATGTATGGCACGAATTAATACGTTGATACGGCGTTTTACAAAACCAGACAATGATTATCATTCATTTGCGATTTGTTTTCGTCACCTTGTCATCAATCCTGATTATAGAGAGGTTTCCATAAATGGAATTTACATTGGTTTAACATGCAAGGAGTTTGATTTGCTCTACTTTTTAGCAAATAACAGTGGGAAAGTGTTTTCAAAAGAACAGATATATGAATATCTGTGGAACGAGCAATATTACGAAGCTGATAATAGTATTATGTGCCAAGTTCATAAGCTGAGAAAGAAAATAGAACCTGATCCTAATAATCCGATTTATATACAAACCGTTCGCGGCGTAGGTTATCGCTTCAGCTCACAATAGTAAATAACGTCCCAGTTTTATGATATGCTCCCTATAGAGTAGACAATCGAAATAACAAAATTTCGATACTACTCTATAGGGAGCATATTTATGATACAAAGAAAAAGTACAAATGAAGAAAAGTTAGAAGCAGTACAAAACTATCTGCAAGGAAAAGAAAGCATAAAAGGAATCTCACTCAGGCTGAGCGTAGATAAAAAAACCGTTCGCCAATGGATAGGCAATTATGAATCGCAGGGAAAATCCGGTGTCATAAAGCAACCCAAGAACGCCAGATACAGCCAGGAATTGAAAACAACTGTGGTAGGGGCATATCTCGCAGGCAAAGGAAGTCAAACAGAACTATGCAAAAAATTTCATCTCCGGTCAACCCGTCAGCTTTACGATTGGATAAAGGCGTATAATGGTCATAAAGAATTACGGTCGTCGGGTGGCCTAGAGAGTGAAATCTATATGACTAAAGGAAAATCAACAACACTGGCAGAACGAATTGAAATAGTCAGCTTTTGCATTGAGCATAACAAAAACTACAGTGAAACAATCGAGAAATATGGTGTTAGTTACCAGCAAATTTACGCATGGGTTCGTAAGTATGAGGAAAAAGGTGCAGTTGGTCTTGAAGACAAACGAGGTAAGCGCAAGCCGGAGTCAGAGATGACTGATACTGAGAGAATAAAGGCGGAGAATCGTCTGCTTCAAGCCCGAAATCGACATTTAGAATTGGAGAACAAACTGTTAAAAAAACTCGAGGAGCTGGAAAGGAGAGGATACTGAGCGGCGTTCGACAGGAGAATCTGTATCTGGCAGTCAGGGCAATGAAGGATGAAGGGTTCACTGTCCAAGTGTGCTGCGACATCCTTGAACTGAACCGTTCCAGTTACTACAAGTGGACGCACCGAGAAAAAAGCATGTCTGAGATAGAAAACGAACAGATTTTGCATAGAATCGGCTCAATATATGCTGAGTTCAATGGGATTTATGGTTATCGTCGGTTACTTGATGAATACAATGCCAGATACAGAACGCACCTCAATAAAAAACGTTTATATCGCCTGACGCAGATTGTTGGATTGAAAGCGGTCATCCGCAGGAAGCGTCCTGCTTACCAGCGATCCACACCGGAAGTGACAGCAGAAAACATATTGAATCGTGACTTTACAGCAGAGATGCCTAATGAGAAATGGCTGACTGATGTGACTGAGATGAAATACGGTAACAGTGAGAAACTATATCTCAGTGCAATTCTTGATTTAAAAGGCAGAGATATTGTCTCTGTTGCAATTGGTAAAACCAACAACAACCAATTGGTATTTGATACATTTGACCTTGCAATCCAAAAGCATCCGGATGCCCACCCAATCTTCCACAGTGACCGTGGTTTCCAATACACCAGCAAATCATTCAAGGCTAAACTGGATGCAGCAAAGATGCCTCAGAGCATGTCCAGGGTAAGCAGGTGTATTGACAATGGTCCGATGGAAGGCTTTTGGGGTATCTTGAAATGTGAGATGTACTATCTCAACCATTTTGAGACTTATGAAGAATTAAAGAAAGCGATTGTGGATTTCATCCATTTCTATAACCACAAGAGGCGTCAGCACAGGCTGGATTGCTTACCGCCAATGGATTACCGCCGCATGTTTGAATCGGCTGCATAAAAAACAGGAGCCCATTTCTGAGCTCCTGTACAAAAGAATTTTTGTTTTTTCGTCTGTCTACTTGACAGGGGGCAGTTCATTAGTGTGTAACTGTGGGCGTTATTTTTTTGTCAAAATGGAATGGAAACGAACAGATTACAGACAGTTTGTTGACAGGTTGATATTGTACAATTAAATCAGATCAAATATTTTTGTTTTACCGAGTTAATAAAGAAAAAGAGCAGCTTTTATAAAGCTACTAAATAAATAGGCAAGGTTAATTTTCTAACATCGCTTTTACTGTTGCCGTAGCAATCTTAATGGAACGGTCGTCACATTTGTAAATCAAACGGACAAGTTCTTCAGTTTCAGTATTGGATTGTTGATTTTCTGGAAAGAAAATTGAATCTGCAGGTATTACTAACTCACGGATCATCCGAAAGAGTAAATCAAAACTCGGCTTCTTGTTTTCATTTTCTATTGACATGAGATATCGAGGGCTAATACAAAGCTTTTCAGATAGCTGTTCACGAGTAAGACCATTATGTAAACGTGCCTCTTTTATAATTTTGCCGAGCTTGTCAAGATTGTTATACACTGTTAGCTCACCTCCTATAACAGTTTACAGCTCCTGTATAAGTTTTTAAACGATATGATACTTCTCTAATAACAGGAACTAATAAAACGTATAGCTGAAAACACTATGTTGGATGCCGTATCCAATATAAATATAAGGCAAACCCCACCAAATGAAAAAAAATACTCATGCACACTACAACCAAAGAATGTTATCAAGCTATAAAGTTAGACGGTTGTCTTAAATCTTGGAATATATTGAAGCAGGAAAACGTTCTTACCGAAGATAAGCCAATAGGTGCTTTGCTTGGAGACCCAGTGGAATATAGTGACTATATTATGTTTAACAATGGAGGTAATTCTGCTGAAAGAGTTATTTCCTCAAAACAAAAAGGATATATAGAAATGGATGTGGACATACCATATATTGCTGGAGCAAGGTTATATTTTGATTGCGAAAAGATAGCTCAAGATGGATTGCTCGTGAGAGATGGTGCACATTTAAAGGTTAAGCGATGCTTGCCTTTAGAAAAATATCTCTTATGGACTGCTATACCAAGTGAATTAGGAATATCAGAAGATACCACACCAAGAATCTTTGCTAAAAAAATTCTTTAATGCTTGTGAAACCTTACTAAGATCATATATATTTCCTCTTCTCATTCGATTCTGCAGTGCATCTGGTGTTAAATCAACTACTACAACCTCATTGGCACTCTGTACTATATGATCCGGAATTGTTTCGTTAACCTTTATACCTGTTATCTGGAAAACAACATCATTCAGGCTCTCTAAGTGTTGAATATTCAAGGTTGTTAGAACATTAATTCCTT
>Ga0209125_1002903_pt1 | contig 12468 bp, 11 predicted proteins | sample BarGraIncub1131A_FD_184503 | JGI IMG/M metagenome (GOLD analysis project Ga0209125, IMG submission 184503) | Arctic peat soil microbial communities from Barrow, Alaska - Barrow Graham LP Incubations 11-31A (SPAdes) (version 2) | ecosystem: Environmental > Terrestrial > Soil > Wetlands > Peat... | reverse complement strand
GAATAAATTGCGCAACAGTTTATTCAGGTTAAAGGTCAGAGGGTAGTACACGGTGGTGTATAAGTTCCCGCAGTCCAGCATACACAGCCGTGTATAAGTTTCCGTATCCCGTGACGGGACGGTCACTATTAAAGTTAGAGTGAGCATTCCGGAAAATTCGTATTTAACCGTTTATCCAAGGTAGAGCGCAAAGGGTAGAGAGAGTAGTTCGGATAACTTGTCTGTCATCCCCGGAACGGGGATCCCATTGCAAGCAGCAATAACAGCAGCATATCCGGGGATCCCATTTCATGGGATGACGCTACCAGTTGGCAAATCGTCCCAGACTCAACTTCTAACCTCTAACTTTTAACTTAATGATGCCTGTTGCGAAATGTTACATCACCACCAGTTCGGCTTGCAGAGCTCCGGAACGTTTGATCGCCTGGAAGATCGAAATGATGTCACGCGGGCTGACTCCCAGAGAATTGAGAGCTTGGGCGAGTTGTCCTGCATTGGTGATGTTGGGGAGCACCTTCACTTCGGATGCGCTTTCAGTACTCGTTACTTTCTGGTTCTTGGTTTGAACGCTGCGTCCCTGGCTCAGTGCGCCGGGCTGGGAAACGGTGTCTTTACTGTCCACATTGATCACCACGTTGCCATGGGAAACAGCGACTTCGGAGATGCGGACATCGGCACCAGAGACTAGTGTCCCAGTCTTTTCATTGAGCACAACCCGCGCAACAGTCTGGGTGGTAAATTCTGCATTTTCTGTTTTTGCGACAAATGCCATGAGATCATTCTGAGCTGCGGGTGGCACAAGAACGATCACGGTGGAAGCATCTTCGGCCTTCGCGGAACCGGGCTGGATCTTATTAATCGCATCAGCCATGGCAACGGCACTGGAAAAATCGGGCTGAGAAAGCACCCAGCGCAGCGCGCCGCTATTGACGAAAGCCGCCTGGTCGACTTCGCGCTTGACAATGCCGCCGTCGGGAATATTTCCTGCCAAGGTATGGTTTTTTTGCGTATGGGAACCCTTAGGATCGCCAGCGCTTGATCCACCTACACTCACGGATCCTTGGGCGGTCGAGTAATATTCTCCATCGGTGCCCTGCAAGGGGGTCATGAGGAGCGTTCCACCTTCCAGGGAGCGCGCATCGCCAAGGCTCGAAATGGTCACATCGATTTTGCGACCTGGCTTTACAAATGCAGGGAGTTCCGCAGTCACCATGACCGCAGCGACATTGCGTAGACGCATTTTATCGCTCGGTACTTCGATGCCCAGTTTCTTGAGCATATTCGCGACAGATTGCACTGTAAATGCCGTGCGGGCTCCATCACCAGTACCCGCTAAACCGACCACCAGACCGTATCCAACCAATTGTTGGCTAGTGACACCATCGAGATAAGCGACATCCTTGACGCGGGCCGCTTGGGCAGTAACGATTACACATAAAAGAAGTGCAAGTAATTTATTCATTGTCTGCATTCCTTTAAAATAACCAGTTGAAAAACCGGGTAATTACCCCGGGTTCCTGGGCATCGCTGTTCACACCATTGCCCGAGTAGCGAATCACGGCATCGGCAAGTTTGGTGGAGAATACCGTATTGTCCGGATTAATGTCATCGGCGCGCAGCATTCCAGATACTTCGAGAATTTCTTCCTCGTTGTTGATGGTCACAAGCTTGGACCCTTCAATCTGCAAATTGCCATTTTCAAATACCTGGATGATCCGTGCGGTCACAGTGGCCTTCAGTTCTCCGTTGCGGGCCGTTGCACCCTTGCCATCAAACCCCACACCAGCTTCGCCATTGATGCCGAATCCAGGAATCCACTTCAGGAGGCCGGATCCTTTCTTGCTGGATACTTCCAAATTCGACTTAGTGTCTGTGGCGGTACGGGTATCGTTGGAAGCCTTGGACGTTTCCATAACGAGAACTGTGATAATATCACCAGACTTGCGGCCGCGCTTATCGGTAAATAGCGAATAGTTGGTTGCGCTGGCGAGTACCGCCCCGAGCAATATCATTTTGATAGTATTTTTCATTTTCAATCTCCTAATTGATCACCCGGACTTCACCCGGAGCGCCGACTTCGGCTTGCATCCGTTTTCCCGAATCCAGGTTCTCGACTTCAATCCGTTGACCGGTATAGCCGTTCTGACATGCTTTGCCCATGACACTGACTAAAGCGGCACCAACTTGCACATTCATACGCACGTCATCCCCCTCGCGGACTGTCCAAGGACGCTCTAGCCAAGAATCAGACAAATCTAAATTTGAGGCTATGGTGCGAAGTGCCATGCGCCCCACGGCATCTTCGAGCCGATTCACCATCATGCGCGGTTGGTGGGTGATTTCGACGCGTTGCAGAGCAATCTGACTCATCTGCACAGGCTGACCACGTTGGATGGGGCTTACCGAATGGACAACATTTACCCAGCGGCGCACCGTAAACGGCAGTACAAAACGCATCTTGGTATTGCCATCTACATCGGCTTTCAAAGTGATCACTTCCTGACCCCGCCCATCGAAATTCGCTGGCAACTCTGCAATCCACTTAAACGCGCTTTCGGGTACTTCAATTTGCTTGGGCAGACTGGGCACTTCGATTTCCCAATCGTCCCCCATGACTCCTTCAATGCGTGCGCTCACAAATTGGAGAATCAATGCTTTCAAGGAATCTTTATCCACTTGATGAGAGCGGGAATGCACACGGATGCTTCCGCTGCCCTCAATATCCAAGCTCTCGGCAGGACACACGGAACGCAAATAAAAACTACGGACCGCTTCAATGCTGACTCGGCTCTCCCGCCCAGGATAATCAATGCGACCGACTTCCAAAACTTTCAGGCGCTCGACAAGACTTGAATCGCCGGAAAGTTCGGAAAGGTCTCCGAGCAAAATTCGCCCCACTGGCACGTCTGCGGAATGGGCAAAGGAAATCTTCGCGCGGGCAGCAAAGCACAGTACCGCAGCAATGAGAATTCCTTGTACAATCCGAAGCATCATCGTCCTGATCCTTGCACTCAATTAGCGTTTGAGACCAGACGCTGTCTGCAGCATCTCATCCGAAGTGGTGATAGCCTTGGAGCTGATTTCATAGGCGCGCTGCGCAACGATCATCGCCACCATTTCTTCCACCATCTGCACGTTGGACGATTCCACGTACTGGTTCTTCAGTTCGCCGAAGCCATCGATGCCAGGATCCCCGACGACAGGCTCGCCGCTTGCTACAGTCTGAGTAAGGACATTGCCACCTTGGGCGCGCAGTCCCGAAGGATTAATGAAGCGCGCAAGTTCAATTTTGCCCAATTCTTCTGGTTGAGCCCCGGTTTGCAGCGTTGCGGAAACCACGCCATCAGGACTGATGGAAAAATCCTGCGCACCTTCCGGAACGACAATTCCCGGTTCGACAATTTGACCTTGCGATGTGCATAAATATCCATCGGCGCTCAACTGGAAATTGCCCGAACGGGTATAGCCAATTTCACCGTTGGTCATGCGGACCTGGAAAAAACCATCCCCCTGGATGGCGGCATTGTATGGATTTCCAGTCTGCTCAAGGTTACCTTGCAAAAACACTTTATTGGTGGAAACGACTCGGGTACCTAGTCCGATTTGCACTCCCGAAGGAGCCTTGGTGCCATCACCATTTTCGGAACCGGGTTCTTTCAGCGTCTGGTACATCAAGTCTTCAAACTCGACAACGCTTTTTTTAAATCCAATGGTATTTACGTTAGCCAGATTATTGGAAATATTATCGACGAAGGCTTGGTTTCCCTTCATTCCCGATGCGGCAGTATAGAGTGAACGTAACATAGTTTACCTCAAATCAAGAGCGTTTAGCCGACACGACCGATATCATTGACAGCCTTTTGCAAGGTCTCATCTTCGGATGTTGCCGCTTTCTGGTTCAGTTCATAATTGCGTTGGAAACGGATCAGCTCGACCATGCTGTCCACTACATTGACATTGGACGCTTCCACGAACCCTTGCTTGAGTTCAAAATTTTCAGCTGCGGTAGGGGCTTGGTCTGATCCTTCACGCAGTTTATAGGTGTTGCGGCCTTCGCGCTCAAGCTGAGTACGATCAGCAAAATCAACCACAGCGAGCTGGCCGGCGACCTGTCCATTGGTGCTGATGCTGCCGCTCGAAGAGACTTGAAACCGGTCACCTTCCGCAACGATAGGCCCACCGCCTTGGTCCAGAACTTTATAACCCTGCAAAGTAACCACCTCGCCCAGACCATTGCGGGTCAAATTTCCGGAACGGGTATAGCGAACTCCATCCGGGGTTTCTACAGACAGAAAACCGTTTCCTTGAATGGCGACATCCATGGAATTCTGGGTTTCCACAAGAGAACCCTGCTCCCAGTTGATGCGGTTTTCAGACATCCAATGGCTTTCGTCATGGTGCAGACGGTTTTCATCGTTGCGCTTGTTCTGCACTTCGGATATGCTGGCCATCAGGGATTTTTTGAATCCTGAAGTGTTGGCATTGGCAAGATTATTGGTGGTGTTGTCCACCATCTCCTGAAGGAGCATCATGCCGTTGCGAGCAGTATACAGTCCGTTAACCATGAAAAACCTCGTAGAGAGTACCCATGGTTATTCGCAAAGTCCGTGCCAAACACAAAACACCGATTCTGCAGGAAAACTGCAGGAATTACTTCAAATTTACTCGCCGAGTGGGCAAATTATGCCGAGGAAGGGCTCGAACGGACTAGCGGGTGGAACGTTGTGCTTGGATCTTGAGCAGGGTCGAGATCGCGTTTTTGCCCTGTTCGCCAATGTCCATGGAAAAGTCATTTACGAACATGCGGACATGCGCTTCGACGACGTCATTCGAGGTTTCCTGGGCGTGACTGGTCAAGAACGGGGTCGAGATCAGGGGACGTTCCCAGGCATGTGCAAGGCTTGCCCGAATCCATTCCTCGATATGCCCGATGCGCTCGGCACCAAGATCCTTGCGCGCAAGAATCACCCCGAGAGGGATCGGAGAACCGGTAGCCGACTCCCAATGTGCACCCAAATCCTGAAGAAGAAACAGCCCGTCGCGCGCCCAGGTAAAGCGATGTTCATGAATCACCACGCCCTGCCGGGCTTCCCCACTCCCCAAGGCCCGATAAACCTCGTCAAACAAAGCATAATGCACTTGGGGGGCGGCAAAACCCTTGGAGGTGCACCAGTGCGAAAAGAGCAGGCTTGCGGTGGTGTCGCGGCCAGGAAGCCAAGTTTCCACATCAGGATTGAAGGGTTCATCCGTAGAGCTCAAAAGCAAGGGACCACAGCCAAATCCCATGGCACCGCCACTTTGCAGGATCTGGTAAGTATCGAGCAACTGGGACAGACAACCACAGGACACTTTCACCACATCGAAGGCACCCAATTGCGCCTGTTCGTTCAGAGTTTGCACGTCTGCAAAAGTCACGTGAGGATGTTCTGCCCCAGAAAGCAAACCCGTGATCCATGCTTCGAAAATGAACGTATCGTTGGGACAGGGCGAAATGCCCAGAGTCAGGTTATTCATCGGAATTCCACCAAGCTTCCAGGGCTTGGAGCGCCTCTGGGATTTTCCACGCAGCACGGTCGCGGAGCCCTGCACGGTTCGCTACTGCGCGCACATGGTAGACAGGAACACCCAACGCGGAGGCCACGGCGCATACTCCCGCACCTTCCATTTCCTCGATCTGGCAAGCTCCCCTGGTGGCGCGTAACGCCGCGAGTTCATCTGTTCCACAGGCGGATTGTACACTTGCAGAAGTCACACCGCGTAAGGAATTTAAACGTTCGCGTACCTCGACCAGCTCCTCGGGAAGCTCTGCGGGAGTTGAGGCCGCCCAGCGCACCGAACCGAGACCGAGAGACTCAGCTCCGAGCCACGAACCATCCCGCTCAAATGCTCCAAAATCCGCCAAATGGCAGGAATCGACGCGGACCACGTCGCCAGGATTAAGTCCAGAACCCTCGTAGGCCCCACAGATCCCCAGCAAGAGAATCGCCTGGGGTTGCAACGCAGCGATCAGCCGCGCCGTATTTGCCGCAGCAGCCACCTGCCCCGCACCGGTAAGCGCAACCGAATAGGCATCTTGCCTTTCGCCAGAAAAAATGCCGAGCCGTTCGGGTTCGGTGGGAATCAGAATCAATAGTTCCACGGTAATTCTCCAATACGTTCCAAGGATTGACGCTCCACAACATGCACCCTTTCCAAATCCAATTCCCACGGCAACTCGGCTTCGCACCGCACCGAAGAAACCGCCACAGCCCGGGCTAGGCAACCTTCCACAGACAACCCAACAGAGTCAGCCGCAATCCAGCCCGCCAAAAAGGAATCTCCGGCCCCGATGGCATTCACAAAGTTACGGGCCTTGGGAGGATTGAGCGAGAGCACCCGTTCTTTGCGAAATACCAGCACCCGCCGTGACCCCTGCGTCACCACAAGTGTCTCGATAGGAAAGCGCTCCAGAGCCACCTTGGCAAGAGCAAAAAGGTCGACCACTCCCCCACCCGAGGCAACCCCAAGTAGGCGCGCTAATTCTTCGGCATTCACCTTGAGCAAGCGTACACCTTGCACGAGCCAAGGATCGATGCCTGTCCAAGCATCTAAATAGAGGAACCGCTTCTCGCGTTTAAGAAGGCCTAGCCGAGTCCAGTCAAACCCAGTGGGAGCAGTTCCACACAAAGCGACACGGCTTGCTGCAGTCCATAAAGGAAGCATCTTTTGGAACAAGGAATCCACTTCGCCAGCAACGAGTTCCGGCGAAGGCTCAATCAATTCCGTGGACTCACCCGTATGATCAGAAAGGGTCGTGCAAATGCGCGTTGCCGCCTTGGTCACCACCGTAGTATGGGCAATTTTTGCCGAGTTGATTTCGGCGAGCAAGCGTTCACCCGTGTACCCGCCGGCAAATTGCACCAAATGTGAAGGACATCCAAGCTTCGCCAGAACGCGCCCCATGTTAATGCCCTTGCCCGAGGCAAATTCACGACCGGGAGCTAAGCGATGCACAGCACCGGGAACCAGTTTGTCCAGTATAAAAAGCTTCTGCCAAGCGGGATTCAGACCGAGGATCAATAAAGGAGTGGAATTCTGGGACATGCCGCAATTATACCAAAAGCGAACTCTCACGACCTTTGTTAACTTTGTCGCATGATTGACGCAATACTTCTCGGCCTCGTCGAAGGCATCACCGAATTTCTTCCTGTATCCTCCACCGGCCATTTGCTGATTACCCAAGCAATACTGGGCCGGCAACAGACCGATGCATTCAATATCGCCATCCAAATGGGACCGATCATTGCATGTACCTTGGTTTTCTGGAAGCATATCGTGGAACTCATCACGGGATTCAACAAACCCGAGAACCGTAGCGAGGTCATCAAACTTATCGCTAGCTTTGGTTTGACTGGCGTAGTCGGCCTTGTGGCCAAGCATTTTGGTCTCAAACTACCCGAAACAGTACTCCCCGTCGCCATAGCCACGCTGGTTGGTGCGTTTGTGATCTTTGCCGTTGAGCGCCGCGCCCATTCCCGCATACTCTCCAATAACATTACCTGGGCTGTCGCCATTGCAGTGGCCGGTGGCCAAGTTCTCGCCATGGTATTTCCAGGAACGTCGCGTTCCGGAGCCGCAGTGATGGCCGCACTCCTAGTCGGACTCGCCCGCCCCTCAGCAGTCCGCTTTGCCTTCATGGTGGGTATCCCTACCCTGCTTGCCGCCGGTTGCCTGGAACTCAAAGAAGCCATTCAAGCAGGCCAAGGCGCAGCTCTTCTCAGCACCGAATCGATGGTAGCCTTTGCGGTGGCCACCGTGACCGCTTGGATTTCTGTGGTGTGGTTGATGAAGTTCGTGCAAACCCGGGATTTCAAACCCTTCGCCTGGTACCGGCTAGTGCTCGGCACCGTTCTGATCGCGCTCGTGATTGCCGGGGTCCTGCGCTAATCGAGTAGACACCGGACAGAATAACGATCCGACGTAATCGTTGTATTGCGTTTCATGAGATCGGATTGATCGAGCAGAATGAAGTAGGCATTAGATCCGTATGCTGTTGCTGTCCAAAAGAAAGCATCATATCCAATATCTAATACACTGGTTGAGAAGGTATAGCCTCCCGGCAAGGCCGAGAAGCCGAAAGCATCCGTTCCGTTGACAAGAGTCCAACCCGCTGTAGTTTTCAGCACCTTACCAGCTTGAGCCATTCCGCCAACTTGAATTGCGAGCGTTTTCCATTCCGTCGTATCCGGTAAATGCCAACCTGTTGGGCAGGCCATTTTCGCGGCATCCCAGTTATAGAGCCGACCATAGGTTAAGCAATGGTTACCTGTTGCATTACAAGTGCTTCCCGAAGCAGTCGCATAACTCAAATTCTCGGCCATCCATACCTGCGTTCCGATTTGAACTGTCTTATAGCTTTGAGAACCGCTGCGATTGTCGACTAACTGTATCTCGTATGCGGCGCTACTTACCAAGCTCGAAGCGAGTCCTGTTTTTACCGCAATCGCCTTCAACGTCTGTGAGCCACTCACGGTAATGGGACTGGTGTACACCGCGGATGCGGTGGTAGGATCCGTGCCATCGGTCGTATAGAAGAAGCTAGCGCCTGCGGAAGGACTGGATATTGTTACAGTTTGCGCAGCCGTGTAGGTACCAGCAGCAACAGAAAACGTTGGTGATACTGTGGTATCCTGAATACAGCGCACGGAAAATCCCATCGCTTTATTGACAGCAACCAAAGCTAATTGAGCATCCACATCCGTTAATGCGCTCCGTAAACCCGAAGAATAATCAGCCTCGTAGGCACCCCAGAAGCGAGCCTGTGAAAGGCGGGTTGCATAAGTACCGGTGTTGTAGCGAAAACCCGTTGGATATGCAGAAAAGCCCGAAGAATTCCCGTCATTATTGGTGCTCGCATCCCAATTTACAGCACTGGTTGCATTGAGCTTCATCTTTGAGCCGGCATCAACGCCACCCAACTCGGTTTGCAGTTGCTCCCATTCGGTGTTTTTGGGAATGTGCCAATTTTCTGGGCAAATGCCTTGATGGATTGCATTTATGCTGGACGCACAAACACTGCCATTACAGACTGAAGGTAGCGCCATTGCTTCGGCCCACTGGTATAAACCACCGTCTGTATCGCAATTGGCCGCAACATCTCCAAAGCAATATTTTTCTACCGTATTATTATCGTTTTGATCGTTATTTGCGCCAATACCGTTGATCCTAGTGCCATAATTCAAATTCTGCGCCATCCAAGTCTGGGCTCCAATTTTCACAATTTTATAATACTGGTTGTCCCGACCGTCCATAAACATATCCACATAAAAAGATTGCGTCGCGGTGGAACCCGCGTAATTGCTGGCATCAGAAAGCGTTGCTTCGATGGTGCAGATACCGGGGGATATTAAGGTTATGCTACCTGTGGCGTAAGAACAGACAGTGGGAGTTGTCGATGCATATGTGACCGTAGTGCCAATTGTGAGTACTGGCCCAACAGTAAAGGAATAGGGAAACGTCACAGCGTCTGCTCGTAACTTCATGCCAGGATTTCCATTGCTAAAAACCAAGGTCGCAGGAGTTATTGCAGCAGTCAAGCCCGAGATTTCCGTTAAGGTATAGTTGCCAGCTTTCGCTCCACTGAGAGAGGACCCAGTAACTGTAACGTCCTTGGCTATGCCAGCATTCGCATCGGCAAAGGCCGCAACACCTACTGCAAGAGCAACATTATCTGAATGCAGTATGCCAGCGAGACTTGCATTGATAATCGTCGTTGCAGTGGATCCTGTGTAAACCTGATCAACAGCGGTGGCACCAGTCACCATCAAGTTTTTGGGTGTAACCGTAAAACTTTGTTCAACGGTCGGGGCGATATTATATTCCGAATTTCCGGCTTGGGTAGCTTGAACCGTACAGATTCCCGCACCCAGGATTGAGAGTGTCAGACCAGTAACAGAACAGGTTCCCGAAGTTGTGGATTGAAAATTTACAGCGAGCGCAGAAGTCGAAGTCGCAACCAAACCGAAAGGTGAATCCCCATATACTTTACTCGCAGGGGCATCAAAGGAAATTATTTGTGAAATCCGCAGGGTCACTGTGCCAAGATCATCCTCATCCGTAACGATTGGAACCGACGTTGTGCCATAGCCTTGTTTTGAAAACCGCACAGAATCCGATTCCCCCACCGCTGCAAGCCGCAGAATGGATGGATGGGAACCAGTTCGATTCTGAGCATGGCCCGCTGCATTTGATACTGCCAATTTAAGCACACCTTTTTGGTTGCCAAATGAGTATTGGACCAAATAGACACCAGGTCTCGCCTGGACATCACCAAAGGGATTATAGGAATGCGTACCAGCAGAAAGATACCGCTCATGCATACAATACATTAGCCCGCCTGCGAGGTTCATCGTTCGCATAGAGCCTTGCACACCTTGAGGCAAGGTAAACTGCAATGCCCCACCCTCTAAAGCAACACGGATCGCATCTCTAGTAGAATTGGCACTCACAGAACTGGCTGCAAGAAGCGAAAAACTACCATCGGAACTGGTACTACCCGTATTCACTGTACTGCCGTCAACAATCAAGTCTACCTTGACGCGGGAAATAGGCATTCCGAGTCCGTCAATAACGACACCATTCACCGCCAGAGCAGAACCAGTTAGAACTAGAAGTCCGAAAATAAGTCTTAGTTTTTTCCAAAGCATATAAACCTCCAACACACGCTATTAAAGCTGATTCTCAATACATCTAACCGAATAACCCGACGTTTTCAGGTCACCAGTGGTCAAGGTCAACAAAGAATTCTTAGCATCTAAATTCCGGTCACTCGCCCCTTGAGCACTTGACTCAGTCGCTTCCCAGAATAGCCCCTGGTCTCCACGGCTTCCAAAGCCTCCCGTCTCGAACCGCAGTCCTGCAGGAAACGCCGAAAAGCCCGAAGAATTCCCATCATTATATGTCGTATTATCCCACGCAATGAACGTCGTGGTCAGAGCTTTCATTTTCGCGCCCACACTCGTAGCCGCCCCCAAATTGACACCTAACACATTCCAATCAAGAGCACTCGGAATATGCCAACCAAGAGGGCAAATCCCTTGATGAGGAGAATGGATCGAGTCGCCACACGCAGTTACATTGCATGAACTAGGCAATGCCATCGCTTCGGCCCACTGATATAACCCACCATCGTGCGCACAGTTCGTAGCATCATCCCCATAGCAATATTTTTCGACAACAGCATCATTGCCTTGACTCGTTGCAGAAGGCAAATCCATAACTTGCAGACCATAATTCAAATTCTCGGCCATCCAGGTTTGCCCTTGAATTTTAATGGTCTTGTACACTTTACTCACACCCCCGCGAGTATCCGTGTAAGCACCAAAAGTGACAGAATTAGCCGAAGACGAAACCCCAGCCAACGAAGAACTTGTTCCCAACGAAGATGTTGCAGCAGATGAACTCACTAACTCCGAAGAAGAGGCCGGCTCCGAGGATGACGTGGGAACTGAAGAGGAATTTGACATTTGCGTTTCGCTACTCGAATTTTCGATCCAATTCACACCAGTCATGGAACGCGGATCAGTACGATCCACAGTGGAACAGGAGAGGAGAAGTAAAGAAATGAGAGCAAAGATCACCCCTAGGTTAAATGGTAGAGAGTAAAGGGCAGAGATGGTATCTTGGGCTAGATCTCTAACCACTAACCGTTGAGCTTTAACCTGAAATGCGTGCTGAGTCAATTTCTTTTCGTGCATCATTTCCCCTCCGGAAAGAACCAAAGGGCGGCTCCTAAAACAAAGCTACCGATTGCAGCTCCGTAACTCACAGAGCGGCCCGTTTTCGCATTCTCAATTTGCTTATAAGCCGCAGTTGTCCTTGTCCGACTTCGGTCCACATAGGCCACATCGTAATCGTCCGCATAGGACTCGGCCTTCCCATTGAAATAGTAACCACTTCCGGATCCAGCAAGAGCACCACCCCACATACCCAGTGCAATTTTCCTTTTCCAAGAAAGAGAAGGGGCGGTCACAACAGGCAAAGTGTTAGGAGAAATCTGATTCGAGGAGGTATCGGGAGGAACGCGCAAATCAATAGTCCCCTGTGGAATTGCTTCATGATGAACCGCCATGGATAGTTTATTCGCACCCTCATGACAAAGCGCTTTGTAAACCTCTTCGAGCTCTCCCTTTTGAGAGAGTTCCACAGTTTGTTCGATCTGCCCGCTACCCACATTCACATACTCAAGCCGAAATCCGTATTCGCGGCCAAAGCGCACCAAACTACCCGAAATCAGATAATCCATACCCAAAAGTTGCCCCATTTGCACCTTGCATTCACTCGTATTGCAGGCACCGCTTTGTTGAAAGCCTTGTTCCCTGAGGATGTAGTCCATTTTACCACGGTCAAGAACCGTAAAACGCTGCGTTTGAATAAGTTCGCTGACAAATTTTCCCGTCATGAATTTGAGCTGGTCGGAGCTAACCGTTT
>Ga0209125_1002902_pt1 | contig 12468 bp, 11 predicted proteins | sample BarGraIncub1131A_FD_184503 | JGI IMG/M metagenome (GOLD analysis project Ga0209125, IMG submission 184503) | Arctic peat soil microbial communities from Barrow, Alaska - Barrow Graham LP Incubations 11-31A (SPAdes) (version 2) | ecosystem: Environmental > Terrestrial > Soil > Wetlands > Peat... | reverse complement strand
AATCTCTGATATTATTGAATGTGGTTTTGAATTAATTCGAATATCGAGAAATTACGAAAGTCCTGAAAGCCCATATATAATGATTTTTAAAAAGAAAATTCCTTAAAACAAACATCTGAATATAGGTGACAAGTTTTAAATACTAAAGCCGTCCTTCTTGCAGTATGACGGCTTTTAGTTTTCATTTGCGGTGCGGACGGGAATGATCCTGCCTTGCGGGATCGGACCCTTTCATACTGAGGTTATTAGTATCTTTGCCAAAAGAAAAATGAAATTACCATACCGGTACTGAAAGAAGAAGATTTTGTTGCAGCAAATAAACGCTGAAACAATTATCCCCCAATCGCGCCACAATTACCCAACCGATGGCGGATATTTCTCTTTGTACCAGCTAAGAACCTGACTGTTGATATAAAATTCTATTTATTATCAGGAATTTCATAACTTTGATATGTTTTGTATTAGGAGAAACCTTTTAATACAAAAAAAAAATGAAAGAAATAAAAGTATCCGGTCTGCTACTGTTAGTTCTGTCATTCTTATTTATCCAATCCTGTAATAAAGAGGTTATTACTCTTCCTGTAGTTGTAACTGCAGAAGTGAAAGAGATCTTTTCTACTTCTGCTATCTGTGGAGGTGAAGTAACAAACGATGGAGATGCCCAGGTACTGGCAAGAGGTGTTTGCTGGAGTACAGAATCCAATCCGACTCTGGCAGATAATACAACATCAAATGGAACAGATGATGGGGTTTTTACCAGCCTGATTATTGGTTTGAAGATGGGTGTTACCTATTATTTCAGGGCATATGCCATTAATACAGCAGGTACGAGTTATGGAGAGACTTTGTCATTCACTACATTAACTGTGGATGTTGACGGGAATATCTATAAAATCGTCAAAATCGGTACCCAGGTATGGATGGCTGAGAATCTAAAAACAGCCAGGTACGGGAATGGTGATTTTATCGGAACGACTTCTCCGGCAAATTTGGGTACAATGGGTGAAACTACTCCTAAATATCAATGGGCTTATAGTGGCGATGAGAGTAATGTTGCAGTATATGGCAGATTATATACATGGTTTGTTGTAGCCGACAACAGGAAGATTTGTCCGGAAAACTGGCATGTTCCAACTAATACAGAGTGGATAACCCTGACTGATTATCTTATTAACAATGGATATGGATATGGAGGTAGTGGAACAGGTATTGCCAAATCGATGGCGGCGACATCCGGTTGGTGGACCAGTCCTTCTGCCGGTACTCCGGGAAATGATCAGGAGAGTAATAATACAAGTGGTTTTTCCGCGCTTCCTGGTGGTTGCCGTTTTCCTATGTCAGATTATGAAACAATAGCAGAATTCCGCGGACTCTCTGAGTTCAGTTTCTGGTGGAGCTCTGATGTTAGCACTTCAAGTGGAACCTGGGGCAGAACTATGAGTTATGGTAACACTGATGTTGGAAGTTCTGGGAGGGGTCTTGAGAAACTTGGCTTTTCAGTTCGTTGTGTAAGGGATTAAAACTTATTTAATTGGAAACCGATGAAAAGAGATTTTCGAGTTCCGGGAATATTCCTGTTAGTTCTGTCAATCATTTTATTTCACTCCTGCAATAATGAAAAACCTGCTACTCCTGTAATAACAACAGCAGAAGTTACCGAAATCTCTTTCACTCATGCTTTATCAGGAGGGGAATTGATTAGTGAAGGAGATGCCCCTGTATTATTTGGTGGTGTTTGCTGGGATACAATGCCGGATCCGACAATTGTAAGCAATAAGAGTGTTGATAGTCTTGGAATAGGGCCATTTACCAGTAACATTACCATGCTTGACCAGAATACCCTGTATTATGTCAGAGCCTATGCAATCAGTAAGATAGGGCCAGGTTATGGCAACGAAGTTACATTTACAACATCCCTGGTTGAAATACCTGTGCTTACAACTGCCGCCTTTACCTCTGTTAGTTGCTTGGAAGTGGTTTCAGGGGGAAATATTTCTGCAGATAATGGGGGCCCTGTTACATCAAAAGGTGTCTGCTGGAATACCACCGGTATCCCTACAATTGCGGACAATAAAACCAGCGATGGCACAGGAACAGGAATGTATAAAAGTTCAATTACCGGGCTTGCTTCAAATACAGTGTATTATTTAAGAGCTTATGCAACAAATAGTGCAGGTACAGGTTATGGAAATGAACTTACAGTAATTCTGTATATGAACATGCCAGGTGCAGGTGTCACTGATGGAGATGGAAATATTTATAAAACAGTTAAAATTGGGAATCAGGAATGGATGGCAGAAAACCTTAAATTAGCCGACGGCATCCGTCCATCGACTGATTGGGAAGGAGGATGGGGCTGGATTGAGTATGGTGATCGGGCTTACGGATGGTATAACGATGATATAATTAATAAGGATATATATGGTGCGTTATACACATGGGATGCAGTAATGAACGGTGCTTATTCAACAGATAGGAACCCGAGCGGGATACAGGGTATCTGTCCTGCAGGATGGCATATACCCAGTAATTCGGAGTGGGCCCAGTTGGAAGCCTATCTTGGAGGAAGTAGTATTGCAGGTGGAAAGCTAAAGGAAACAGGTACAGCCCACTGGATTGGCCCAAATGCCGGTGCGACAAATGAATCAGGTTTTACAGCACTTCCGGGTGGAGTAGCTAGTAGACCCTATCCTGGTTACTACTCTCTAGGTAGTTATGGTACATGGATTAGTACTTCAACAGGCTATGCAGCAGGGGGGAATAATTACCTTGACTCCTATGTAATGCAAATCCGTAACTCAAATGCCGGTACGGCAAGGTACCAATCACCAAAAAGAATTGGAAGATCAGTTCGGTGCCTTAAGGATTAGCAGAGAAATTTCGCCAACGTGATATCATCTTTTTTTTTGTTTGAAGTGAGGATAGCTGGAATCGTCTCCCTTCAGCTGGTCAGGCTCTTTCCTCCATCTCTCAGGAATTTCGTAACTTTGAATAGTTTCGTTTTCTGTGTAAGAATAAGTTAACATGAAAGGTGATGAAAAGAGATTTTAGAATCAGAATAATACTCCAGATAATTCTGTTTTTCATATTTATTTCCGCTTGCAATAAGGAAAAACCTTCTATTCCCATTGTTATAACATTACCGGTTTCGGAGATTACCTATTCTTCTGCTGTATCTGGCGGAGAGGTGATAAACGCTGGAGGAGCTCCTGTCACTAAAAGAGGTATTAACCTGACTAATTTTGCAAATCCTAATGCTCCGGTTATACAAACAATTGACGGCGATGGTACCGGATCATTTATAAGTCCTGTATCCGGACTTGATACAAATACAAGATATTATGTCAGGGCTTATGCCACCAGCAGCGCAGGCACAGGATATGGACAACCACAGATTTTTACAACAAAAACTTCTATTATATTTAGTCCTTACCATAATTATGGAAAAGTTTCTGATGTTGATGGCAATGAATATAAGACCATTACAATCGGAACTCAGACATGGATGGCAGAAAATCTGAGAACAACAAGGTACCAGAACTATGATTCAATTGATAAGGACAATATATGGGTTTATAAAGGTAAAAATGGCCAGGTAAATATATTTGGAAGGTTATATACCGGCTATGTTGCAACTGATAGCCGTAATGTGTGTCCCACAGGATGGCATGTCTCCAGTTACAATGAATGGTATCAAATGGGTATTTATCTCGGAGGTGATGGTTTCCCTCAAGTTGGCCCAGGTATCTTTCGTCCAATGTCTGATGCCGGAGGTAAACTTAAGGAAGACGGGAACACTCATTGGCTGATTCATGATCCTGTAACAACTAATGAAAGTGGTTTTACTGGACTTCCGGGAGGGAGTAGATGGGCGTCGGCCTTCAATGGTTTAGGGACTGTTGGTCGATGGTGGAGTTCAACAATGTCTACATATTCAGCATTTAGCTTTAGATTATCTGAAGACAACCGTTTGTATAGAAGCGATATAGAACCAAAATCTTTTGGTTATTCCATCCGTTGTGTTAAGGATTAGAAAAAATGCTTCAATTGAAAAAAGATTTCTATGAATTACATTCAAAAATATCGAATCGTTGTTCTGCTTTCTTTAGCTCTGATACTATACATGAATTCTTGTAAAAAAGAAGTAACTCCAACATTGACAACAGATGCTGTAACGAATCAAACAGGGACCACTGCTACAGGTGGCGGGAAAATTACCGATGAAGGTTCCGGAACTGTTATTAAAAGAGGGGTTTGCTGGAGTACTGCCAGGATGCCAACATTAGAAGATAGTAAAACTTCTGACGGATCAGGAGTTGGTACTTTTACGAGTACTTTGACTGGTTTGACTGGCGCAACAGTCTATTGGGTAAGAGCATATGCTACAAATTCTGCTGGCACAGGATATGGCTTAGCACTGCCATTTGCAACAATGGGAGAAATAGCTTCTGCTATTACTCAACCTGCAACAAATGTAAGTCCGACTTTTGCAACGCTGAACGGTATGGTTAATGCTAATTATTTATCTACTGCCGTTACCTTTGAATATGGTCCAACAATTTATTATGGAAGCTCAGTATCCGCATCTCAAAGTCCGGTATCAGGATATCTGATCACCAATGTAAGTGCAAATATTTCAGGATTGACAAAAGAAACAATCTATCATTACAGGGTAAAGACAATAAATTCTCTTGGAACTTCATATGGGAATGATTTGACAATTCCCTTATCAGTTGCTGATGTGGATAACAATGTTTATGTAACAACAACTATTGGAACCCAGGTTTGGATGAAAGAAAACCTTAAAACCACCAGGTACAGGAATGGTGATATAATAGGCACTACAACTCCTGCCACTTTAGATATAACCGGCGAAAGCACACCAAAGTACCAATGGGCTTATGATGGAGATGAAAGTAATGTCGCCATTTATGGCCGTTTATACACATGGTATACGGTTAATGACAGCCGTAATGTTTGTCCCGATGGCTGGCATGTACCAGACGATTCCGAATGGACAACACTGACAACTTTTCTGGGTGGCGAAAACATTGCCGGGGGTAAATTAAAAGAATCCGGCAAAGGCCATTGGTTGATCCCTGACATCCCTTACCGCCCTGACTTACCTGACATGAATGGTACCAATGAAACGGGCTTTACTGCACTTCCGGGTGGCTATTTTGCTTATAACGGATCGTTCGGTGGTGTTGGTACATACGGTAACTGGTGGTCTTCTTCTGAAGAATCGACAACGAGAGCATGGCACCGAACCATGTACAGCTTTGGCAATAGTGTAGATAGAGATTTAAACGGGCATGTTAAATCTATGGGCTTTTCTCTTCGTTGTCTGAAGGATAATTAACCAATAACTTATGGTTAATCCTCGTAACTCAGCATAAAGGATTTTGCTCTTTTGATATGCGCTGCGGATGGGAATGATCCCGCCTTGCGGGATCGGACCCTTTCATCCTGAGATTATCTGGCCAAATGAAAACAAAAATGCTGCCTGGGCAGCATTTTAAGTATTTTAAACCATTTGCTTATGCCAGTAAACTGTCAACGCTACTGGTTTAAAATACTAAAGCCATCAGGCTGGCTGATGGCTTTTTGTTTTCATTTGCGGTGCGGACGGGACTCGAACCCGCGACCCACGGCGTGACAGGCCGTTATTCTAACCAACTGAACTACCGCACCAATTGTAAAACGAGTTGCAAAATTAAGCTAATTTTTAACTCCGCAAAATATTTTCTGAGATTATTATCTGTTTTTTTATTCAACGGTGCATTTTAATAGATATTATAATCAGCAGTTAATCATATAGATAATGATTTGAAGAAACTGAAATTCACCCCACCGTAATTCCTGTGTTCAAAAAATAATTCATGACCGGCAAAACTTAAATCCCTTGGATGCTCAAGTACAAAAAATCCATCTTCTTCAATTATCCCTGACTTCGTTACAAGGTCAGGTAACTCTTTCAGCCATGAAAGTTCATATGGGGGATCTGCAAATACAATATCATATTTAACTGAACAGGTCTTCAGATAAGCCTTCACATCTATATGAATTGGCTTTACATTTTCAAGATCCAGTTCCTTTAATATTTTTTTGATTCCTGAAATGTGTTTAAAATCTTTTTCTACAAGATGTACCGAAACTGCTCCCCGTGATGCAAATTCAAAGCTTATGCTGCCAGTCCCGGAGAAAAGATCCAATACATTTATAGTTTCAAAATCAACCCTGTTATTCAGAATATTGAACAAACCCTCCCGGGCAAAATCAGTAGTAGGTCTCGCACTGAAATCACCAGGGGGATTAATCCTTCTGCCTTTGTATTTACCACCGATTATTCGCAATTTATGACGCTGAATAAATTAAGAAAGCGGTGAAGTTCTGTATCATTAAAAACATAGCTGAAGGTGAAATTGCCAGAAGGTTCAGCAAATTTTATATGTCTTATATATAAGGAGAAGGTGGATGAAAGATCATCGTATTTTTCAGTCACACCGCTTAAATATATTGTCTCTTCCTGTTTTATATCCAGTTTTTTAAAAACGTTCAGAACATAATAGAGCATGTCTGAGATATTTCTGTAAGAAAATGAGTTACAAAATTCCAGTACATTGTTGTTAAAGATAATAAGATTGAAAAAGTCCCTTTCAATATGAATATGTATATAATTCCCGTTTACACTTTTCCTGCATGACGAGGTATGATCCAGTAATAATTTAATGTGGTGATAGGGATATATGCCTGGGTAAAAATTATTAAGAATCTCGATGATTGGTTTCGATACCGAGAACACAATAAATGCGTCAGGTTCAATCACCTTATTTACCATAACTATATTACCTTCTTCCAGAGTGTGATTAAATGTGAAATACTCATCTTTTTTACCCGGGTCATAAAGCGGCGCCGGAACAAGTGTAAACTTACGTGAGGGTAAAACAAAATTGACTTTTTTGTAGTGCCTGGTCAGAAAATCATCTTTGCTAAACAGTTCAGTTATTTTTTCGGTATTAAAATACTTATTATCCTCTGCCACAAATGACCTTATAAGAATATACTTATTCCTGATGGAGTCAAGAATGCAAAAAGATAATCCGTCAGGGCTCATCTGAACAGAAAGCACGTAGTTTTCCGTGGAGTTTATATCGAGTGTCTCATCAAAGAGTTCCAGAAAAGGCATTTCTTAATGTTATCAGGATTAGTTAAGTTTACAAACAAAAATAGGAAAAATTTTCAAGCAGCAGTTTGTGATTCTGCTAAATACTCATGCGTGACACCATTATATATAATAATCTGTGTAAGAATCTGGGAAATTCTCCTACTGATGATCAGTCATCGGCATTAAAAAAAATCGCCGGATATATTTGCGATAATAATAATGATGTAATTTTCCTGATGACCGGGTATGCAGGTACCGGAAAAACAAGTGTTATAAGTTCTATAGTAAAAACTCTTGATCTGTTGAGGATGCGGTCTGTACTTCTTGCTCCTACCGGAAGAGCGGCTAAAGTTCTCTCTTCTTATGCCGGCAGGCAAGCCTTTACTATTCATAAAAAGATATACAGACAGAAATCATCCAGGGATGGATTCGGGAGTTTTTCTCTGGATAGAAATCTTCATAAGGATACTTTTTTTATCGTTGATGAAGCTTCAATGGTATCAAATATTTCCGGAGATTCATCATTATTTGGTAGTGGCAGGCTTCTTGATGATCTCATTGAATATGTCTATTCAGGTACGGAATGCAAACTGATTCTGGTCGGAGATACAGCCCAGCTTCCGCCGGTAGGATCGACTTTAAGCCCGGCTCTCGATCCAACTTCACTCGGTAAATATGGGTTTGGAGTTATCTCTTGTGAACTGAAACAGGTAGTACGGCAGAGCGAAACATCGGGAGTTCTTATGAACGCTACCCGTGTCCGGCTCCAGGTTGCCGAGAGTGACCTTGTTCATCCTTCAATTGATTGTCTCAACTATAAAGATACTCTCAGAATAACCGGTGAGGAGCTGATTGATGAGATATCAACAGCCTATGGAACATGCGGAATGGAAGGAACAATAATTGTTGTCAATTCAAATAAACAGGCGAACAGATACAATCAGGGGATCCGGAACAGGATCTTTTTCAGGGAAGAGGAGATAAGTCCGGGCGATATGGTAATGGTGGTGAAAAATAACTACTCCATCATTGAGGAAGATGAGGAGGGTGCAGGATTTATTGCCAATGGTGATATTGCTGAAGTGAGAAAAATAAAAAAGTACGAGGAACGATACGGATTCCGTTTTGCAGATATGGTTCTGAAGTTTCCTGATTATAATCTTGAAATTGAAGCCAAGGTTATGATGGATGTGCTTCATCTTGATACACCTGCATTGCCGTCAGATAAAAATAAAGAGCTATACCAGAACATTTTGGCTGATTATATAAGTATTAAAACCAGGAGGAAACAATTTGAAGCTGTGAAAAGTAATCCTTATTTTAATGCTCTTCAGATTAAATTTGCATATGCGGTAACCTGCCATAAAGCACAGGGCGGACAGTGGGAGAGGGTCTTTATCGATCAGGGTATGTTCAACAGGAACGAAATTACTATCGACTACCTGCGTTGGTTTTATACTGCTCTCACCAGGTCGACTGATAAGGTGTATCTGGTGAATTTCTCGGAAGATTTTTTTGTTTCACCTTGATTCTAAAGGCTACGGGCGCTAGTTTAAAACTTAAAAATTTAATATTTCGGTGCTCTGCACCTATAATCTCTGACACAAGCATTCTTCTACAAATATTTCGGTGCTCTGCACCTAACGGTTTTATACATATCAGCCAGGTTTGGTTAGCGCATAGTAGCAGCCTTGCGAAATATTTGTAGAAAAATCAATAATTTAAATATTCAGATTTGGTTAGCATATAGCAGCAGAGCTGCGAAATATTTGTAGAAATGAAGTTTATAAGAGTAATCTGAGGTGCAGAGCACCGAAATATTTGTTGCTGTTTTAAAATCAATGCTCAGTATGGGGTGAATATATTAATTATTAATATCTTAGTTCTTTAAAATCTTACATCATGAAAGATAAAAGAATTATAATCATTGCATCATTTTTAGGAGTTCTGATATGCTTAATAATTTCAGGATTACTGTTTTTTGCAGTGACTCCGGGATTCCTGGTAATGTTATCGTTCGCTATCGGTGTCATCACCGGAGTCTGTATAATGTCATTAATTCTCTACCTGGCAAATATTATTAAAAACAGAAGGTTGGAAAATGAAAAATAAATGTTGACATGAAATCATATCGTAAAGAACTTTGGTTCGAAATACCTACCCGGAGAGCCTTTGTAAATATTACAGGACAAGTTGAAAAGTGTTTAAACGATTCAGGTATTAAAGAAGGACTCATCCTCGTTAATGCAATGCATATCAGCGCTTCCGTTTTTATCAATGATGATGAATCAGGTCTGCACCATGATTTTGAGGTGTGGTTGGAAAAACTTGCACCGGAAAAGCCTTATTCACAGTACAGGCACAACGGATTTGAGGATAATGCTGATGCCCATATCAAACGTACTTTAATGGGCAGGGAAGCGGTCGTTGCCGTAACCAATGGACAACTTGATTTTGGTCCGTGGGAACAGATATTCTATGGGGAATTTGATGGGAAAAGACGAAAACGGGTACTTGTTAAAATTATCGGGGAATAAGAATAAATTAAATCCAATAACCACGGATTTCACGGAGTTACACGGATTTTGCTCTTTTCTATTCCGTGTTCCTCCGTGTTCTCGGTGGTTATAAAAGTACTATATGAGCTTCATATCATTAACAATATCTTTAATACGATCATCAAGAATCTTCTCAGTTTCTTCAAATTTATCTGATGAAGCGAGTCTGGTGTTAACGCTGAAATAGAATTTAATCTTAGGTTCCGTACCTGAAGGACGGATTGAGATTTTTGATCCGTCTTCAAGAAAAAACTGTAGGACATCTGATTTGACCAGGTTGATCTTTGTTTTTGTGCTTTTAAGAATATCGTTTGAGATCTGAGTTTCGTAGTCGTTTACCTTTATCACTTTGCTATTATTGATCTTTTCAGGAGGATTGTTCCTGTAGGTTGTCATCATTGCTTTGATCTCATCAGCGCCCTCTTTCCCTTTTCTGACAATATTTATAAGCTTTTCCTTGTAGAAACCAAATTTTACATAAATATCAAGAAGGAGTTCAAAAAGCGACATACCCTTACTTTTTGACCATGCTGTAGCCTCAGCTGCAAGGGCACAGGATCCAACAGCGTCTTTATCCCTTACATAATCACCGGGTAAAAACCCATAACTCTCTTCGCCACCTCCGATATATTTTTTAGTTCCTTCCTTTTCCCTGATCAGGTCGGCGAAGAATTTGAACCCGGTTAAAACATTGAAATATTCAACATTATAACCTTCAGCTATCCTCTCGATCAGATCGGAGGTAACAATAGTTTTAATGATATACTCGTTTCCCTTGTATTTTTTTTTCTCTTTAAATTGAGAAAGGATATACCAGATCAGAATAACCCCGGTCTGATTACCATTAAGAAGTATGAATTCTCCTTTTTTGTTTTTTACTGCAAGTCCAATTCTGTCAGCATCAGGATCAGTAGCCATAACGAGTTCGGCATCTGTTTCAATTGCTTTTTTAATAGCCATTTTAAGAGCGTCAGGTTCTTCAGGATTAGGCGATTTGACTGTTGGAAAATTACCATCAACTACATCTTGTTCTGGTACACTGATAATGTTTTTAAATCCAAACATCTTCAAAGCAGGCGGCACCAAAGTAATACCTGTTCCATGAATAGGAGTATAGACTATCGGAATATTGCAAAATTTTTTTATTACCTCCGGATTAAGACCCATTTTATGTACTGCTTCAAGAAACAGATCATCTGTTTCTTTTCCAATGGTTTTTATCCTTTCCTTTTTACCATTAAATTTTATTTCATCCACGGAAGTTATTTTACGCACTTCATCAGTGATCCCGTCATCATGAGGGGCTACAACCTGACCTCCATCGTTCCAGTAAGCTTTATACCCGTTATACTCGGGTGGGTTATGTGAAGCAGTTATAACAACGCCACTCTGACATTTATAATGACGGATAGCGAATGAGAGTTCCGGTGTTGGTCGCAATGATTCAAAGAGATAAACATCAAAGCCGTTTGCTGAGAAAATATTCGCAGTTGTTTCTGCAAAGTAACGGCTGTTGTTGCGGCAATCATGAGCTATTGCCACTTTTACCCCTTTATTACCGCACTGTTTGATAATATAATTTGACAAACCCTGAGTAGCCATGCCCAGAGTGTAAATATTCATCCTGTTAGTGCCTGCACCCATAATGCCTCTCAGGCCGCCTGTGCCAAATTCGAGATCCTGATAAAATGCATCAATAAGCTTCTTCTCGTCTTTTTCTAGCATTTCACTAACCTCTTTCCGGGTCTCATCATTGAACTCTTTGCCAAGCCAGTTTCCGGCTTTGGTTCTTATCTCGGCTATTGATAACATATCTTATCGTATTATTTTAACAGTTTCATACATTTAAGAAGGCTGGTCCTCCAGTAGGGGATTGAAAGACCATAATTGTCCTTTATTTTACTTTTGTCCATCACAGAATATGCAGGTCTCTGTGCAGTTTGTTTGTAATCTTTTGTAAGCACAGGAAGTACATTGCACGTCAGTCCTGCTTCTTTAACTATTTCACTGGCAAAATCGTACCAGGTACAAACACCTTCGTTCGAATAATTATATATGCCTGAATTCAAAGCAATCTGGTTCCTTATTACTCCTGAAACTATGCTCATTATTGCTTCAGCAAGATCGGCTGCATAGGTGGGCGTTCCTGTCTGGTCAAAAACGACTTTTAAGGATCCACTCTCAGATGCGTGTCTGAGAATAGTTTTAACAAAATTATTTCCAAATGAAGAATATAACCACGATGTCCTTATGATCATTGATCCCTGGTGAAGCAAGGCATATTTTTCACCTTCCAGTTTTGATCTGCCATAGGCTGACAAAGGATTTGCCTGTATATTCTCGTTGTACGGGACATTTGATTTCCCGTCATATACATAATCTGATGACAAATGGATGAATTTGCATTCTGATCCTCTGATAACTTCTGTTATGTTTTTAACAGCCTTTCCGTTTATTAGTAAAGCCTGATCAGGCTCAGTTTCTGCTTTATCGACAAGATTATAAGCTGCACAGTTGATTATCCAGTCAGGATTCACTTTTTTAATGAATTCTGAAGTTTGGTCCTGGCTGGTTATGTCGAGTATATCTATATCAGTAAAAATAAAATCATATCCGTAGAAGTTTTTTGAAACAACTTTTAGCTCGTTGCCGAGTTGACCTTTAGCTCCTGTAATTAGAATGATGGCCATGTCTGATACTTTTTTTTTAAAAGTTGAACTCAGCGTCTTTCATATTTGGTTG
>Ga0209125_1002900_pt1 | contig 12477 bp, 13 predicted proteins | sample BarGraIncub1131A_FD_184503 | JGI IMG/M metagenome (GOLD analysis project Ga0209125, IMG submission 184503) | Arctic peat soil microbial communities from Barrow, Alaska - Barrow Graham LP Incubations 11-31A (SPAdes) (version 2) | ecosystem: Environmental > Terrestrial > Soil > Wetlands > Peat... | reverse complement strand
GCGGGCGATGCCGCCGATTACCAGTGTCCGCAGACGCCAACGACGGTCCGTCTGGTTCGCGTCATCACCCCCAATGGACAGATCCATGTGGTGATGACTGACGAGCAGGTCGTTGCCTTGGTCAGGAGGCGGGAAGACATTCTCGCTGGACGTGTGTTACCTCGCATGTCCTCATCCCTAAAAACGTGCGATGCGTGTGCGTTCCGAGCAGATTGCGATTTTGCTTTGTTCAACTCGCGGGTGTTTAGCGCGCTTCACCCCAGTTAGAATAGAGTGCAGCAGGCCAAGAGTGAGTAGCTAGTATAGCAACCCGTAAATAACGGAACATGTATTATGCTGTCTCATACCCGTCCCGCGAGGAGTTGGCTATGCGACAGACTGAACTGCATCTCACCGATGAGGATCGCGAGGTGATCGAGAGGTACCGATCGAAAGGTCTGCGCCATGCGCGAGAGGTCAATCGCGCGCACGTACTTTCCGCGCTTGATCGCGGCATCCCGGAGTCCCAGATCATGGCGGTTCTGGATGTAGGGCGGACCGTCATCTGGCGAACTCGGGCAGCATATCTAGAAGGCGGAGCGGAATACGCGGTGCGTGATGCAGCCCGCCCAGGCAAACCCTGCCAATACGGTGCCAACGTCGAAGCGCAGATTTCGGCCCTGGCCTGCTCGACCCCACCGGAAGGCGCCACGCGCTGGACACTCGAATTGCTGGAACTGGCGGCGCACGCACTGGACGATATCGGTCCGATCAGCCGCGAGACGATTCGCCGGTTGCTAAAAAAAACTGCATCAAGCCGTGGCGCAAGTTGATGTGGTGCGTCGGCAAACTGACGGAGGAGTACCGGCAGCGGATGTACAACCTGCTCGATCTATACGCCCGTCCGTTCCGATCGAGAGAACCGGTCGTTTGCCTGGACGAGAAGAGCAAGCAATTGCTCAAGGATTCCCGGCGACCTTTGCCGATCAGGCCCGGAATGCCCTTGCGGCAGGATTATGAGTACGTTCGGGGCGGTACCTGCAACTTGTTCGTGGCGGTCGAACCCAAGGGCGGACGACGGACCGTGCAGATTACCGATCATCGTGCCAAGACCGACTTCGTCGCTTTTGTCCAATACTTGCTCGAACAGGTCTATGCGACGGCACGTCGCATCCATCTGGTACTCGACAACCTCAACACGCATTTCCGCAAGTGCTTCGAGGAGGTGCTCGGCGTCAGCATCGCCCACAAACTCTTGCGACGCGTCGTCTTTCACTACACGCCAAAGCACGCCAGTTGGCTGAACATGGCGGAAATCGAAATCGGCATCCTTGACCGCCAGTGCCTTGATCGCCGATTGCCTGACCGCGCCACGCTCGCCAATGAAGTCGACGCGTGGCAGCGTCGCCGAAACGATGAGTGCCGACGCATCGCTTGGACGTTCTCGCGACAGGATGCGGATATGAAAATGGCTCGGCATTATGTTTCGTAATTAATGCGTAGAGATACTAGGTGAGTAGCTAGCTTAAGGCGAAAAATTAAATATCCAATAACGACGGGCCATTGCGCTTGTTATCAAGAGAGTTCAGGAACTATGATCTGATGTTCACGAAGAACTTGTTGCCGCTGTCGCGTCCTCTTCTTTACAAGACAATGAAGTGGTGGGTGCCGTCTCTAGCCAACTGGTCGACCAGCCCGTATTCCCAGTCCAGATAGCCCTGCATGGCTTCCTTGGGGTTGTCCGTTCCTTCGTACGGGCGGCGGTAGCGGTCGATGGGTTCGGAGGCAAGACGGGTCGGGCCACGTTCCTCTGGGAGTCCGGCGGCGTGCCAGGCCTCGGTCCCGCCGTCCAGCACCACCACCTCGGCCTGGTTAGTGGCGACCAAAACAGCCAGTTCCGCCGCGACGAAGCGGGCCAGGAGACTGCTCCGGCTGGTGAGAACGTAGCGGCGGGCAGCGGGAATGCGCTGCAAGTCATCGGCCAGGTGCGAGCGCAGAATAAACCAGGCGCCGGGAATATGGGCACGGCGATAGCTTGCGCTGGTGGCGACATCGAGCACCACCGTCTCGCCGAGCGTTGCGAGCCAGTCGGCCAGCGTCCAGGGGCTGATCAGGTGAGCCGTCGGTAGGGGCGGCAAAGGTGCCTGCCAGGGCCCTTGTTCGCTGAAGTCGATAGGGCCGGCGTCATCCACGACATGGACTTCCCAACCCATCTGCGCCAGCCAGGAGGCGCTCATGTTGGCGCGCACGCCATCGCTATCCGCCAATACCAGCCGGGCTCCGCGCACCGGGGCGAACATTTCTGTTTCTTGCACCAGTTGGCCACCGGGGGCGGAACAAAAGCCCGGCAGGTGGCCGACGGCGTATTCCTCCGGCGTACGCACGTCGAAGAAATGCGTGGTGCGCGACGTTTGGCCGCGCCAAGGCCGAAATGCCGCCAACCGTACCCGTTTCACGCCAGCTCGGTCGGCCACCCGGCGGGCGCGTTCGGCGGCCTGGAGGCGGGGAGTGTCGGCCACCGGCCCGAAGCGGCGCGTCTGGCCGTGATCGAGTCTTTGCTCGGCCAGGGTCCAGCCGATCGTGCCGTTCCGAAGTGCCGCTACCGGGTTGGACAAGCCGGCGTTGATCAGGGACTGGGTACCGATAATGCTGCGTGTGCGGCCGGCGCAATTGACGATGATCTGGGTTTCGGGGCGTGGCGCCAGTGCCGGCACGCGCAGCACCAGCTCGGCGCCGGGCACGTTCGTGGCGGTCGGAATGCTCATGGTCTGGTATTCGTCGAAGCGACGCACGTCCACAATCAGCATGTCGGTCCCGGCGTCGATCAGCGCTTGGACTTGCTCGGCCGAGAATGAAGGCGGGTGGCGCTCGGCGTCCACCAACTCGCCGAAGGCCTTGCTCGGCACATTGACGTCTCGGAACAGCTCGCCGCCGGCGGCCAGCCAGCCGCCGACGCCGCCGGCAAGGACCGCGACATCGGTGTAGCCGAGCGCGATCAGGCGGCGCGCGGCGATTTCCGCATCGCCTTCACCGTCGTCGAGGGTGACGATCGCGACGTTGCGGCGCGGCAATTTTGAGTAGGCATCGAGTTCGATGCGGGCCAGTGGCAGGTTGGCGGCGAACAGCGGATGCGCCTGCGCATGGAGTTCTTCCTCTCGTACGTCGAGCAGGGCTACCTCCTGGCGGGCAAGGAGGGTGGCGCGAATGTCGGCGTAAGTTCGTTGCGCGATGGGTTTGTTCGCCGCGTTCATGCCGGTCTCAACTCCAGAGATTGGGGACTGTGTTGCTGGCGTAGCCGGAGACGAAGGATTTTTCCGCTCCACTTGCCGGGTCAAAGACGTGCCGGTGCACCCGGCCGATATTGGCGCCATAGACGTGGATGCTGATTGAAGGCCGGTCGCTCAGGTCGTTGGCTACCTCGTGGACGTCGCCGATGGTCGGGGACACGGCGGTCGTCTGGCCGGGAAGGAGTACGCCGCTTCCCGTGGCCTGATAGCTGCCGTCTGCCTGTTGCTGGAAGGTCGTTTCCCGTTCTCGTCCGCGCAGGCCGCCGACCAGTCCCCAAGTCAGGTGATCGTGCACCGGCGTCTTCTGGCCAGGGCCCCAGACAAAACTGACGATGGAAAGACGCTCGAGTGGGTCGGCGTAGAGCAGGTATTGCTGGTAAAACTGCGGGTGCGGCTGGGCGAAGGCCTCGGGTAACCAGTCGTCGCTGGCCACCAGGGTGGTGAGGAGTTGGCGGCCGTCGCTCAGAATCCGTGCTTCGTCAGGCTGGGTTGCCAACAGGCGGGTGATGTCCTGGACGAAAGTCAGTAGTTTTTCAGTACTCATGGAAGAACTCCTTAGCGGGATTGACGGCTGGGGTGGTGGACGAAGGGCTGGCGAGACCGATGGAGAGGAGGGTCGCAGCGGCGCCGAGCGTTTCCGGTCGGGGCGTGGAAACGCCGGCCAGTGCGGCCCGTTCGTGCACTGCGCCGAGGATGACATCAACGTCGGGGTGTGCACTCGATGGATTGAAGGTGCCGAGGATAGCAGTTCGTGATCCGCTCATGGTGTGGCAGATTCCTCAGTTCCGGTAGACCGGCAGTTCCCGGTACAGTCGACGCTGGAAAGCAGCCCACTCCCGCTTGCCAGAGGGCATGAAGCTGGCATCGTGGTCGTCGGTGATTTCGGACTGGGCCAGGGTGCGCTTGATGACTTCCGGCCCGGGTTGGATCAGCGGTACGCTGGCGGACTGGGCAGCCAACTGAAAGTGGCAGGCGAACTTCAGGCGCCAGATGCGGGAGAATGCCTCGGCCATACTGTGGCCAATAGCCAAGGTGCCCTGATTGCGCAGGATGAGTAGGGTCTTGTCGCCGAGGTTGTCAAACAGGGATTCCTGTTTTTGCCCATCGAGGACGACGCCTTGAATGCGATGAGCAGGGCAAGCGCAGCCAGCAGTAGTCCAAGTAGACAGGGAAAGTAACCTGGCCCCATGCGCATCACGGTGCCCATTGGGTAACGGGCTGCCGCAAATGCGATGGCAGCCCCGAGAAGGCTAAAGAGCATTCCGGCGATTAGATCGCGATGAAAAAGAACGCGAACAGTCGATACAGGCATACGGTGACTCCACGCAGTCGATGGTGCATTCGGGGGGGGCTGCCAACGGAACGACTTGCCCCGCGGTGACGAGTGGCAAGGTGAGGTACAAGTCTAGGAGGCGCAACTGGCAACCGGAACGAAGAATTTCCTATTAGTTTATTGTGTAACGCGACCAAATCCGCTCAACGAATGGCTCCTCAAGAAACAAGACTGAAGACGGCGCTGCCGTTCCCCTAATACCGCATCAATGTTTCTTCGCGAACGCCCGGCACATTCATGGGCTTGGGTGGCTCAGTACCGTTGTTGCTGCGCGATCAAGATTGTCCCTCGTGCGCGAGTTGCACTGACCAGCGCTTTCTTGTCGGATTTTCTATCTGGCCTGGCTGTCTAGAATGCTTTGCCCCGGGGCGCTCGACGACGCACAGACCGGTCAATCAACCTTGCGCCAACAACATTTGTCGGGCTTCAGCTTGTGTCTCTCTTTGTTCGTGTTGCCAGTGCTTGGCGCGCTTCGCCTTGGTTACAATAGAGTCCAGCGGGTGAAGAGTGAGTAGCTGGCTCAAGGCGACAAGCCAAATTTTCAATAAGGACGGGCCATTGCGCGCGTTATCAGGAAAGTTGCAAGACTATGATTGAACTCGGTGTAAATATCGATCACGTGGCTACCATCCGCCAAGCCCGCGCTACCTACGAGCCCGATCCGGCCTGGGCCGCCGTCGAGGCGCATCTGGGTGGTGCCGACGGGATCACGGTCCACCTTCGCGAGGATCGGCGCCATATCCAGGATGCCGACGTCGAAAAACTGCGCGACCTGACGCAGATCAAGCTCAACCTCGAAATGGCGGCGACCAACGAGATGGTCGGCATTGCCTGCCGCCTGAAGCCACAGATGGCCATGCTGGTGCCCGAAGGGCGCCACGAAGTGACGACCGAAGGCGGTCTGGACGTCGCCGGGCAGGAGGTCAAGCTTAAGGCATCAGTGGCCCGCCTCGCCGATGCCGGTATCGTTACCAGCGTCTTCATTGACGCCGAACTGGCGCAGATCGAGGCGGCAGCGCGCATCGGCGCACAGGTTTGCGAGATTCACACCGGCCCTTACGCCCATGCCTTTTACGCCCAGGGGCGCGATGCGCGCAGTCCGGCCGTCGTCGCCGAACTCGAGAAGATCCGGTTGGCTGGCGAGGCGATTCGTGGCCTCGGCATGCGCTTCAACGCTGGTCATGCGCTGAACTATTTCAACGTCCAGCCGGTGGCACAACTGGCCGGCATTCGCGAGCTGCATATCGGCCATGCCATCGTCAGCCGTGCCCTGTTTGTCGGCCTGCGCGCCGCCGTCGGCGAAATGAAGCGCTTGATGCGCGAGGCCGAGGCGTCCGTCCGATGATCGCGGGCGTCGGGACCGATATCGTCGCCGTCGCCCGTCTCGGCAAGCTCTATGCGCGGCACGGCGAGCGCGCGCTGGAGAAGTTGCTGGCGCCGTCGGAACGTGGCGAATTCGCCACGGCTCGGGATCCGGCGCGCTTTCTCGCCAAGCGCTTTGCCGCCAAGGAGGCGTTTGGCAAGGCGCTCGGGATCGGCGTTGCAACCCCGGCGACGCTGTCGAACATCGCCGTGGTGCATGACGCGCTGGGTAAACCCGTTTTTGACTACGCCCCTGCCCTCGCCGAGCACCTCGCGCAACGCGGGCTGGTCGCCCACCTCTCGATCAGCGACGAGCAGGAATTTGCCGTCGCCTTCGTGGTCATGGAGCATGCATGAATACCGCACAGCAGTTGCCACTCGGTCCCCTGATGATCGACATCGCCGGCCTTGAACTCACCGACGTTGACCGGGCGCGACTTGTTCATCCGCTGGTCGGCGGCCTCATCCTGTTTGCGCGCAATTACCAGAACCCGGAACAACTCGAACGCCTGAGCGCTGAAATTCGCACGCTGCGCTCGCCGCCGCTGCCGATTGCCATCGACCACGAGGGCGGGCGGGTGCAGCGTTGCCGCGAAGGCTTTACGCGCCTGCCGGCGATGCGCCGCCTAGGCGAACTGTGGCAACGCAATCCGCAGGAAGGGCTGGCCGCGGCGCGCGATGTTGGCTACGTTCTCGCGGCTGAGTTGCGCGCGCATGGCGTCGATATGTCCTTTACGCCGGTGCTCGACCTTGACTGGGGACGCAGTGCGGTAATCGGCGACCGCGCTTTTCATGGCGATCCGGTGGTCGTGGTTCAGTTGGCCGGTGCATTGATCGAGGGCCTGCGCAGCGCCGGCATGGTCGCTTGCGGTAAGCATTTTCCTGGGCACGGCTGGGCGGCGGCCGATTCGCACGTCGCCCTGCCGGTCGACGAGCGCAGTCTTACCGAACTCGCGCCAGACTTGGAGCCCTATCGTCAGCTCAAGCTCGACGCCGTGATGCCGGCGCACGTCATCTACCCGCAGATCGATTCCCGGCCAGCCGGTTTTTCGCCGGTCTGGCTGAAGAAGTTGCGCGAGGAGTTTGCCTTCGATGGGGTGATTTTTAGCGACGATCTGTCGATGGAGGGCGCCAGCGTCGCCGGCGATATCGTCGATCGAGCCAGCGCGGCGTGGGATGCGGGGTGCGACATGCTGCTTGTGTGCAATGCGCCGGCCGCTGTGGGTGAACTCCTGGCGCGCTGGCAGCCGCGGCCCGATCCGTTGCGCGCGCGACGTGTCGAGCGTTTGCTACCGTCGACGCCGCCGCCAGTCCTTCAGGGCAACACCCGGTATCGGGCAGCCTTGGACTTGGCGGCGCGCCTGACGAGCTAAACCAGACGAACAAAAAGAAGGCAGCCGCGGCTGCCTTTCATTGTTCGTACTGAAGAATTACTTTACGCGGGCGCGGTACTCGTTGTTGCGTGTGTCGATTTCGATTTTGTCACCGATTTCGACGAAGGCCGGCACCGGAATTTCAAAGCCGGTGGATAGGCGCGCTGGCTTCAAAACCTTGCCGGATGTGTCGCCCTTGACGGCAGGTTCGGTGTAAATGACTTCGCGGACCAAGCTGTTCGGCATTTCGACGGAGATCGCCTTGTCGTTGTAGAAGACGACTTCGCAGGGCATCGCTTCTTCGAGGTAGTTGAGCGCGTCGGACATGCTTTCGCCCTCGATCTCGTACTGGTTGTACTCGGCGTCCATGAAGACGTACATCGGGTCGGCGAAATAGGAATAGGTGACTTCCTTGCGGTCGAGCTGGACGACGTCGAACTTGTCGTCGGCGCGATAGACCGTTTCGCACGGCGAGCCGGTCAGGAGGTTCTTCATCTTCATCTTGACGACCGAAGCGTTTCGGCCGGACTTGCTGTATTCAGCCTTGAGGACAACCATCGGGTCGTTGCCGACCATGAATACGTTGCCTGCGCGAAGCTCCTGAGCGGTTTTCATAGTACGTTCCGGTAATAGCGATAAAAGATAGCCGCGAATTATAACTTGGAACGGCAAAAACGCACTAGAGCACTCGACAAATCTTCCTGTTTTGCCAAAGTTTTTTCCCACGCGATGGCGTGCTGGCGTAGCGCCGGAAGGCTGGCTTCGAATTCTGCCCAAATCCCCGGTGGGAGTCGACCGCCATTCCAGGCATGCCAGAAATCGCGAACACGCGTGGCCGCCATTGCCGGCAGATCGGCACAGTAGAGGTCGAGGAATGCGTCGAGTTTAAGGAGGTGCGCGCCTTCCTGCTGTGGATAAATGTGCCAGACCAGCGGTTGGGCGGCCCATTGGGCGCGCACGAAGGAGTCTTCGCCGCGCACGAAATTTAGCTCGCAAGCCCAGAGTAGTTCGTCGTAGCGGCTTTGTTCGACAAAGGGTAGGACGCGAATTTCGAGCGTGCCGCACTGCACGCGGCCGCCAGTCTGGAGAGCCTGTCCGCAGAAAGCCTCGACGCTCGTTAGTGCGCGCGACATCGGCACCATGCAGCAGATGGGCGTGGCGCTTGCCGCCCAGCCGCGCAGCAGATCGGTGATCGCTGGGTTCTCGTAGGCGAAGAGTGAAACGCGCAGCGTGTCCGCAGTGGGCGCCGCAAAACCGAGTTCGCGCCAGAATTCGGCCTGTCCTGCCGGATTCGTTTCGACCGCACGTCGACGGGTGAGCAGGTCGTGCTCGCGCAGCAAGCCACCGGTGCCGGCCGTAAAGCCGGGGAAGAAGAAATATTTGGTCAGCGGTAGGCGCGGGTGCGGTGAAGGCAGCGCATGACAACCGGCCACCCATTGCTCGGCGCTTAGATATTCGAGATTGATCCATACCGGGCGCGGTTGGCGCTGCGCCATGGCCGCGACGAAACTGTCGGGAATGCGACAGCCGAAGGCTTCGACTACCACGTCGCGGGGCGACGTTTCGGGAAAATTGGCCTCCCAACGCTCAATCTCGACGCCGTGCGCGTGCTGGCGGGACCGCTGTATGTTCAGCTCGGGACAAAGCGGCTGGAAAGCCGCTAGGTCGTCGACCCACAGGCGTACCCGCTGTCCATGTTCGGACACCAGTTGTCGCGCCAGTCGCCAACAGACGCCGATATCGCCGTAGTTGTCGACGACCGAGCAAAAAATGTCCCATGAGTGTTGGCCGGCGAGGGGAGGCATGGTTTGGCGTGATAACATCGAAAGCGCGATTTTACCGCACGCCAGCGACTACCTGCCCCCTTCTGCCTGATCTCTCAAGCCGTTACCGATGACCGAATCGTTCGACGCCAAAGCTTTCCTGGCGACTCTGCCGGATCTCCCCGGCGTCTATCGCATGCTCGATGCGAGCGATCAGGTGCTTTACGTCGGCAAGGCCAAGAACCTGAAAAAGCGCGTCGCGTCCTATTTTCGCGAAAACGTCTCAAGTCCGCGCATCGCACTGATGGTAGCGCAGATCGTCCGCGTCGAAACGACCGTGACGCGCTCGGAAGCCGAGGCGCTCCTCCTTGAGAACAACCTGATCAAGAGCCTGGCGCCGCGCTATAACATCCTTTTTCGCGATGACAAGTCCTACCCCTATATCGTCGTCAGTCACGACAAATTTCCCCGTCTTGGCTTCTTTCGCGGCAGCACGGACAAGCGTGCCGATTACTTCGGTCCGTTTCCGTCGTCGACCGCAGTGCGCGAAAGTGTTCATTTACTGCAGAAGATGTTTCGCCTGCGCACCTGCGAGAACTCGGTGTTCAGCAACCGGTCACGCCCCTGTTTGCTCTTTCAGATCAAGCGCTGCTCCGGTCCCTGTGTCGATCTCATCGCGCCCGAGGCTTACGCACAGGACGTGCAGATGGCTTCCTTATTCCTTCAGGGGCGACCGCAGGAAGTCATGGGGCGCTTGACGGCGCGCATGGAGCAGGCGGCGGCGGCGCTCGCTTTCGAACAGGCGGCGGTGTATCGCGACCAGATCCAGTCCTTGCGCCATGTGCAGGACAGGCAGTACGTCGAGAGCAACAAGGGAGAGGACGTCGATATCGTCGTCGCCGTGGAAGAGGGGGGCCTCGTTTGCGTTAACGTCGCCATGGTGCGTGGCGGCCGGCATCTGGGCGACAAGGCGCAGTTCCCGAGCAATGCCGTCGATTCGTCGGCGACCGAGGTGCTGGCCGCTTTTTTGCATCAGCACTATCTCGGCCACCCGATTCCGACACGCATTTTGCTCAATTTGCCTTTACCCGATGACGAAGTGGCTGCAGCGCTTGGCGAACTGGCTGGCCGACCAGTGCCAGTGCTCGAGCCGCGTCTCACGATGCAGCGTATTTGGGTCGAGATGGCCGAGCAGAACGGTCGGCTGGCGATCGGCGCGCGGCGCAGCACGCTGTCGCTGCAGGGGCAGCGGCTCGATGCGCTGTACGAAACGCTTGGCCTGGAAACGGTCGAAGGCAGGGAGGCACGGATCGAGTGCTTCGACATCAGCCACACGCAAGGCGAGGCGGCCGTGGCCTCGTGCGTCGTGTACCAGGGCGACGGCATGCGCAGGTCGGAATATCGCCGCTTCAACATCAAGGACATCACCCCGGGCGACGACTACGCGGCCATCCGGCAGGCGGTTGTGCGTCGTTACGAGAAGGTGGCCTCCGGCGAAAGTGTGGCGCCGTCGCTGATCCTGATCGACGGCGGCAAGGGGCAGGTCGGGTCGGCCGCCTCGGCGCTCGATGAACTCGGTTTGTCGCATTTGCCGATGCTCGGCGTTGCCAAGGGCGAAGCGCGCAAGCCGGGACTGGAAAGCTTGATTTTCCCGGATGGGCGCGAGCCGTTACAATTGCCACCAGAACACCCCGCCTTGCACCTGATTCAGGAGATTCGCGACGAAGCGCATCGCTTTGCGATTTCCGGACATCGCGCGCAACGTGGCAAGACTCGGCGGACCTCGCGTTTGGAAGAAATCGGTGGCGTCGGGCCGAAGCGGCGTAAGGCGCTGATTTCGCACTTTGGCGGCTTGCATGGCATCTCGGATGCCGGGGTTGACCAACTGACAGCAGTTCCAGGCATTAGCCGGGAACTGGCCGAAAAAATTTACGCGGCGCTGCACTGATGCCACTGAATATACCGATTTTCCTGACCTGGCTGCGGATCGTACTGATCCCGCTGATGATTGCCGTGTACTACGTGCCGGAATCGTGGGTCCATGACGTCGGGCGCAATCTCGCGGCAACGCTGATTTTCGTCGTGGCAGCGGCGACTGACTGGCTGGACGGCTATTTGGCGCGCCGCCTGGACCAGACCTCTGCCTTCGGCGCCTTCCTCGACCCGGTGGCCGACAAGCTGATGGTCGCCGCCGCGCTGATCATGTTGGTCCAACTTGGCCGGCTCGACGCAATCATTGCCGCCATCATCATCGGCCGCGAGATCACCATCTCCGCCCTGCGCGAATGGATGGCCCAGATCGGGGCGCACAAGAGCGTCGCGGTGTCGATGATCGGCAAAATCAAGACCACGGCGCAAATGGCCGCCATTCCGCTCTTGCTCTATCAGGCACCAATCGACGGCTTCGATATGCAGCAAGCCGGCACCTGGCTGATCTATGTAGCCGCCGTGTTGACCCTGTGGTCGATGGGTTATTACATGCGAATGGCATGGCCGCAGATCGTCGAGCAGGACAGGAAGCGGTAATCTGCAACAAAGTGCCGGGAAAATGTTGACAGGTCTCGTCAAGTCTTTATAATGCGGGCTCGTTTCAACGCGGGAGTAGCTCAGTTGGTAGAGCGATACCTTGCCAAGGTATAGGTCGAGAGTTCGAGACTCTTCTCCCGCTCCAAAATTTGGCGAAAAGCCGCTCATCGCTTTTCTGAAGTGGTAGTACCTATCGTGAGGTAGGCGCGGCGCGATAGCAAAGCGGTTATGCACCGGATTGCAAATCCGTGTAGGTCGGTTCGACTCCGGCTCGCGCCTCCAGAAATTGTTTTACGCGGGAGTAGCTCAGTTGGTAGAGCGATACCTTGCCAAGGTATAGGTCGAGAGTTCGAGACTCTTCTCCCGCTCCAATCTAAAAAGGGAAAGTGCAGATTGCGCTTTCCCTTTTTTCATTTTCCGCGCTTGCGCGATGGCTTTCCGCCGTTTCGCCGTTTTGCCGTTTTGCCGCTGAACTTTTTCCGTTCGCGGCGCCTCCAATTTTTCGAATTCGCGACGATGCGTGCGATTTTTGTCCAAGAAAGAGGAAGCACGGAAGGCCGAATTCATTTTCTCAACAAGCGCCCGGTTAACGTGAGTGCCGACCCGGAAATGCCGCTGCTCAGGGCGCTCCGCGACGGCCTCGGCCGGACCGCAACGAAATACGGCTGTGGGCGTGCACTGTGCGGCGCGTGCAAGGTTCATCTCGACGGCCGGCCGGTGCGTGTCTGCATGACTCCGTTGTCGAGTGTCGCCAGCCCCCACCCCATGCGCGAGGGGCTCCATCCAATCCGCACTGGTTCGCTAGCGAACCTTTTGGCCCGAGGCCATGCTGCGCGAAGGCACCGCCGACCGGA
>Ga0209125_1002899_pt1 | contig 12480 bp, 8 predicted proteins | sample BarGraIncub1131A_FD_184503 | JGI IMG/M metagenome (GOLD analysis project Ga0209125, IMG submission 184503) | Arctic peat soil microbial communities from Barrow, Alaska - Barrow Graham LP Incubations 11-31A (SPAdes) (version 2) | ecosystem: Environmental > Terrestrial > Soil > Wetlands > Peat... | reverse complement strand
GGCGGAACCAGAAAAACTTATTTTCAAAAACAATGCATGGTATCTGATGGCCTTCTGTAGGCAGTGTCAAGAACATAGAACTTTTAGGATATCTAGATTGAAAAAGCTGGATATTTTAAAAGAAACATTTGAGAAAAAAGTGATGACAGAACATCAAATGGATGAATGGAATACTGTTTCGCAGTCCGTAATTAACTTAAAGCTTTGCTTAAAGGCGCAGGTCTTAAATCGGCTGTACGATTATTTTGATGATTCATTTATTATACCGAATGACGATGGAAGCTTTACTCTAGAAGTGATGCTGCCTGAAGGAGAATGGCTCTATAGTTATATTTTATCTTTTGGAAGCTCTGTGGAGGTAATCGAGCCGGAACACGTACGTAATACCATTTCATGTCAGATAAAGCAAGCATTTAAACTTTATGAATTATAATTTAAATATGACATACTGTTGTCCTATTTGTCCATGTATAATAAAGAAAAACATATGAGGAGAGATGAAAAATGAGTTTGGATTTTATTCAAGTTGATCAGGACAAATGTACACGGTGTGGTGCTTGCACCTCCGTTTGTATAGGTATTATTGGTATGGGAGAAAATGGACCTCAGGAAATACGAAATCAAGATCTTTGTATGAGTTGTGGGCAATGCGTGGCTGTTTGTCCTAATGGAGCATTAAATAATGTGAAATCACCACTGGCTAATCAAGTAGAGAACAGTACAAAAAACTTTGATGAAGATACAGCGGCTCAGTTTCTACGATCTCGCCGATCTATTCGCAACTATCAGCAAAGACCTGTTCCGCGAAATGAAGTGCATAAGCTTCTTGATATTGCCCGAATGGCACCATCAGGCTGTAATACGCAAGGGATTTCCTACCATGTAGTGGATAATCCCGATATATTGCATCAAATTTCAGAAATTGTAATTGAATGGACAGAAAGAGTATTAATTAAGTCCCCTGCAATGATTGGATCAAAATATGTTGATAATATGAACATGACGATTGATATATACAATGAGACCCATGAGGATGTTGTCCTACGTTCTGCACCTTGTTTAATTATGGCTATTGCTGATAAGGATTTCGTTATCGGTCGCGAAAATTCTTATCTGTCATTTGCCTATGCGCAGTTATTCGCTACGACATTAGGACTGGGTAGCTGCTACTCCGGTTTATTTGAAGCCTGCGCTGCTTCCGGTTATGAACCACTTTTGAAACTGCTAAATCTGCCTAAAAATATGCAAGTAACCGGTGCAATGTTTGTAGGCTATCCAAAGTATAAATATAAACGATTGGTAGACAGAGATTCTCTTCAAGTTACATGGCAGTAATTCTAGATAATACAAATGAAAAAGCAGTTAAAAATATGCTCACATCATTTAAAAAACAGATAAACTATAAATTTTTATATAAAGGAGAGGATGAAAATGAAAGATATGAATTTTAGCGAAGCAGTTGAACGTTCGATGAAAATAAGAAAAAATTACCATAATTTAGAACGACAGTATCATGAAAAAGAATGGACAGTAGAAGAGGATGCGTTAGCATTTCTGACAGATGCCGGATTAGTCGGTCGTCTGACAATGTCTCAACAAGGGCGTTGGCCAACAAATAATACTAAATCTGAATTGGAACATAAGCTTGGCGAATGCATATGGTGGGTGATTGTTTTAGCTGAACGCATGAATATTGATATCAGTGAAGCATTAGAAAATTTCTTATCCAAAACCGAAAATTAATTAAGGGATTAAGTTAGTGAGAATATTTAAGAGGAAAATTAAAGGAAATATTTCGAATCATCACTTGTAGTGACAATAGGATAAACTAAATAATAGCATCGGTATTTTGAAAACAGAATGCCGGTGCCATTTTTTAAGAAGAGTCATTTGTGGCTGATGTAGCCGTAGCTTTGCTAGACAGGTTTGGAATTATACAGATGAAAGACTCAGCAATATTATTTCATAGAGAAGTGGAAGTCAAATTTAAAAAGTGTCGTAGGTTTTATAAGTGTTGCCATGGTGGTCTGTGCCCAATCTGTGGCAAAACTAGTTCGGAATATTCATATATAACCGTTATACATGGATATTCCTTAACGTTGTAAATTCGCATAATGTTGGTGGTACCCCAATACGAAACGACAAAGCTATTGAAATTCCGTTTAGAAATTCTTCTTTTGATAATATAAAATTCTCGTGAGCCTGTCAGGATGCATAACAATTAATAATTGTTATGTCCCCCAGAGAACTACCCAGAGGTGGCTAGCGAACCTGAGGCAGGAAGCCGAATGTGAGCGCATAACAATTAATAATTGTTATGTACCTATGAGGAATACCAAGGGGACAGAGAATTTTATATAAGCAAAAGACTAGAATTTCTTAATGGAATTTCTAGTTTTAGTTCGTTTGCAAGGCATGAAGGACAAATTTCATACTTGCGATTTACATTACTTACTAGCGAATTAGTTGTAGGAGATATTGACATATTAAAAACTTATAGTTAGAATGTAATAGACGAACAAATGTTCAGATACATGATAGCAATTAATAGTTGTTATCGCACTTTTAGGAATACAAGGCGGTGAATTTTGTGAATGAATTTAAATTACATTCAAAGTTTAAACCTACTGGAGATCAACCACAGGCTATTGAGAGTCTTGTGGGAGGGATTGGAGAAGGTAAAAAGTTTCAAACGCTTAAAGGAGTAACTGGTTCAGGTAAGACTTTTACTATGGCTAATATTATTGAAAGAGTTCAAAAGCCTACTTTGGTGCTTGCTCATAATAAGGTTTTAGCGGCACAGCTTTGCTCGGAGTTTAGAGAATTTTTTCCTGACAACTGTGTGGAGTATTTTGTGTCTTACTATGATTATTACCAGCCTGAGGCTTACATTGCACAAACGGATACTTTTATAGAAAAAGATTCATCTATTAATGATGATATTGATAAATTAAGACATTCAGCTACATCAGCGCTACTGGAGCGTAATGATGTTATTGTGGTGGCTTCAGTTTCATGTATTTATGGACTTGGAAACCCTGAAGAATATAAAAAACTTACAGTTTCTTTAAGGGAAGGCATGGAAAAGGATAGAAATGAAGTTTTAAGACAATTAGTAGATATACAGTATGAGAGAAATGACATTAATTTTATTCGTGGAACCTTTAGAGTAAGAGGGGACACGGTTGACATATTTCCAGCTTCATCTTCAAGTGAAGGAATTAGGGTAGAGTTTTTCGGTGATGAAATAGATAAAATCAGATCCTTTGATTCGCTAACAGGAGAGATTATTGGAGCTCGGAAGCATGTATCTATTTTTCCGGCTTCTCATTTTGCGACTTCAAAGGATAAATTAGAGCCTGCCATAGAACAAATAGAAGAGGAATTAGAGCATAGATTAAAGGACCTTATATCACAGGATAAATTATTAGAGGCGCAAAGACTTAAGCAAAGAACCAACTTTGATATTGAAATGATAAGAGAGGTTGGCTACTGTAGTGGTATAGAGAACTATTCTAGAATTTTAGATGGTAGGCCTGCAGGAACAGCGCCTCAAACCTTGATGCACTATTTTCCAAAGGATTTCTTAATGTTTATAGATGAAAGTCATGTAACGCTACCTCAGGTTAGAGCTATGTTTGGGGGAGATAAATCAAGAAAGACTAATTTAATTGATTATGGATTTAGACTTCCTTCTGCCTATGATAATAGGCCTCTAACCTTTCAAGAGTTTGAGGGTACTATGAATCAGACAGTTTTCGTAAGTGCAACCCCAAACGTCTACGAAGCAGAGCATAGTGAGAATACTGCAGAGCAAGTGATAAGACCTACAGGACTATTAGACCCTGAAATAATTATAAGGCCTGTTAAGGGGCAAATAGATGATTTATATGCTAATATTCAGGACACAATAAAAAAAGGATTTAGAGTTTTAATTACAACGCTTACAAAAAAAATGTCAGAGGATTTGACAAAATACTATAGAGAAATGGATATGAAAGTCACCTACCTACATTCGGATATTGATACTATAGAAAGAATGAAAATAATTCAAGATCTTAGGCTTGGTACATTTGATGTACTAATAGGTATTAATCTTTTAAGAGAAGGTTTAGATATTCCAGAAGTAGCTCTTGTGGCAATACTCGATGCAGATAAGGAAGGGTTTTTGCGTTCTGAAACTTCATTAATTCAAACCATAGGAAGGGCAGCAAGAAATTCAGAGAGTAAAGTAATAATGTATGCGGACAGAATCACAAAGTCTATGAAAAAGGCGATGGATGAAACTAATAGACGTAGAAAACTTCAGATGGATTATAATGAAAAGAATGGCATTATACCAACTACTATTATTAAAGATATTAGGGAAGTGCTTGGAGCCGTTGCAGTTGCAGAGGATGAAGGGGTATATGAAACCCTTGAAGCTGCTATGGAAGCAAATTATGATGAAACTAAAAAATTAATGGATAGGTATGAAGGCGAAATGAAGCAGGCAGCTAAGGATTTACAATTTGAAAGAGCTGCACAGCTTAGAGATATAATTTATAAACTTAAAAAGCAGATTAAGAATATTTGAGAATTAAAAGCTTAGGGTTTAGAGTATGAGTTTGAGTTGTTAATTATTTAAGGGAAGTATACGAGGAGTGAAATTATGAGGGATAAGATTTTTATAAAGGGTGCTAAGGTTAATAATTTAAAAAATGTAGATTTAGAGATACCAAGAGATAAATTTGTAGTATTTACTGGACTTTCAGGATCTGGTAAATCCTCACTCGCTTTTGATACATTATATGCAGAAGGGCAAAGAAGGTATGTAGAGTCACTGTCAGCTTACGCAAGACAGTTCTTAGGTAATATGGATAAGCCAGATGTTGAGTACATAGAGGGGCTATCTCCTGCTATTTCTATAGATCAGAAAACAACTAATAGAAACCCACGTTCTACAGTGGGGACTGTAACTGAAATTTATGATTATTTGAGATTGCTTTATGCTAAAGCTGGAACGCCTCATTGTCCTAAATGTGGCAAGGTGATTTCCCAACAGACGGTAGATCAGATGGTGGATAGAATAATGGAGATGCCACTAAAAACTAAGCTTCTAATTCTTTCGCCTATAATAAGGGGAAAAAAGGGTGAGCATGTTAAGATAATAGAAAATATTAAAAAGAATGGTTTTGTTCGTGCTAGAATAGATGGCGATATAGTAGAGCTTATGGAAGAAGATATAAAGCTTGCAAAGACAAAGAAACATAATATAGAAATAGTCATTGATAGAATTTCTGTAAAAGAAGAAATCCGTGGTAGGCTTTCTGAATCCTTAGAAAGTGCTTTAAAATTAGCAGAAGGAACTGCCATAGCAAGCATTGTAGATGGAGAAGACATGCTCTTCAGTGAACATTTTGCTTGCCCGGATTGTGGTATAAGTCTAGGGGAGCTAGAACCTAGAATGTTTTCTTTTAATGCTCCTTATGGTAAGTGTGATACCTGCGATGGACTTGGTACCCTTATGGAAATTGATGAGGATTTAATTATACCGGATAAAAGTAAGAGTATTTTAGGTGGAGCTATTTTGTCCTTTGGTGAAGGTAGCCTTAAAGAGGATTCTTGGACTTTTGCAGTATTAAAGGCACTAAGCGAAAAATATAAGTTTAATTTAGATACGCCCATAGAAAAATATGACCCGGAAATTCTTAAAATACTATTATATGGAACTAATGGAGAACGAATAAAGGTAGAGTATGTTAAGGAGTATAGAACAGGTACCTTTAATCATGTTTATGAAGGTATTATTAATAATTTAAAAAGGCGATATTTTGAAACCTCTTCTGATTATATAAAAAGAGAAGTAGAACAATATATGGGGGATAATGCATGTCCTAAGTGTAAGGGTGCAAGGCTAAGCCCAGAGGCTTTGGCAGTAACTGTAGGGGGAAAGAATATATATGAATTGTGCAACTTGTCAATTACAGATGAAATAGAATTTTTAGCGAAAGTAAAATTATCAGAAAAAAATGAGATGATAGCTAATCAAATTTTTAAAGAAATAAGTAGTAGGCTCAGTTTCCTTACCAATGTGGGATTGGATTATCTAAATTTAACAAGATCTGCAGGAACGCTTTCCGGTGGAGAAGCGCAGAGGATAAGACTAGCAACTCAAATAGGTTCAAGCCTCATGGGAGTTTTATATATCTTAGATGAACCTAGCATTGGCCTTCATCAAAGGGATAATGAAAAACTTATTAAGACATTAAAACATCTAAGAGATTTAGGTAATAGTTTAGTTGTTGTAGAACATGATGAGGACACTATGATGGAAGCGGATTATATTGTAGATATTGGGCCAGGAGCTGGAGAACATGGTGGAGAAATAGTGGTGGCAGGAACAATCGAGGACATAAAAAACTGCGAAGCGTCAATTACAGGGCAATATTTAAGTGGTAAAAAGAAAATTGAGGTTCCAGAGAAAACTAGAGTGTCCAATGGCTCATGCATAAAAATAATAAATGCGAAGCAAAATAACCTTAAGAATGTTAGCGTGGATTTTCCATTGGGTGTATTTACTTGTGTTACGGGTGTATCAGGCTCTGGAAAGAGCACTTTAGTAAATGAAATTTTATATAAAGGTCTTAACAAGAAGCTAAATAACTCTAAAAAGAATGCAGGGCTACATAAAGATATTTTAGGGGTAGAGAATATAGATAAAATTATAGATATTGATCAGGGTCCTATTGGACGTACTCCAAGATCCAATCCAGCTACCTATACAGGAGTATTTGATATAATTCGCGATGTTTTCGCCATGAGCTCAGAAGCGAAAATACGAGGCTATAAGCCAGGTAGATTTAGTTTTAATGTAAAGGGTGGAAGATGTGAGGCTTGCAAGGGTGATGGAATAATTAAAATAGAAATGCAATTTTTATCTGATGTATATGTGCCTTGTGAGGTTTGTAAAGGCAAAAGATACAATAGAGAAACCTTAGAAGTTAAGTATAAAGGTAAAAATATTGATGAAATTTTAAATATGACTGTGGAGGAAGCTGTAAGATTCTTTGAAAATATTCCAAGAATCTATAGTAAATTTACAACTCTGATGGATGTAGGACTAGGTTATATTAGACTTGGGCAGCCCTCCACACAATTATCTGGCGGTGAGGCTCAAAGAATTAAACTTGCCTCAGAATTATCTAAGAGAAGTACAGGAAAGACCTTATATATTTTAGATGAGCCTACTACAGGACTTCATATTGATGATGTTAGCAAACTTATTAAAATACTTCAAAGATTAGTTGACGCAGGGAATACTGTAGTGGTAATAGAACATAATTTGGATGTTATAAAGTGCTCAGACTATATTATAGATTTAGGCCCTGAGGGTGGAGATAAGGGAGGTTACATTTTGTGCAGCGGAACTCCGAAAGAAATATCTTTAAATGTAAATTCATATACAGGACAATATTTAAAAAAGATGTTATAATTTATCTAGGCTAGCATATTATTCAATGCTAGTCTTTGATAATTTTTTAAAGAGGAGAAAGTGACTTATGGCTAAGATAAGCTTAATTTTGAAATATGTAATTATAGCGGTTATTTACCTTATAATAATATTTGCTTTGAGAATAATGTATAAAGACGTAAAGGGCGGTGGTGGAAAGAAGAAAACAGTAATAAAGAAAACTATGGGGCTTGAGGTTATAGAAAGAGGAGAAAATTTTAACTTAAGAATGGGTGCAGTTATTCCTCTAAATGATGAACTTACAGTAGGTAGAAAAGCAGATAATTTGTTGATTTTGGGTGATAAATACGTATCTTCACAGCATGCAAAAATATATAGGAAGAATACAGATTACATTTTACAGGATTTGGGTAGTACTAATGGTACATTAATGAATAAGAAAAGGGTTAAGGATAGGGTAGTTTTAAAAAAAGGTGATGAAATTAAAATAGGAACTTCAATTTTTAAGGTTATAGGATAAATTGTGAGTTTTATAGAGGTGATAACATGGAAAGTATAAAGGAAGAACGGAAACTTCTAAAGTATACTTATCTTTTATGTATAGTTTTGTTTGTAAATATGTTCTTTATTGGTAAAGATGGATTTGATAAAGGCGCATTAATAATGGGTGTAATAATATGTATACTTTTTGCCTATTCTCATTTTATAATAACAAGATTTTTTCCCGACGGAGATAAATATATTTTACTATTTTCAAATGTTTTGGCGGTTATAGGCATGGGCATATTATATAGGCTAGACTCACCCGTTGCGCTTAAACAGCTCATTTGGTATACCGTAGGCATTGCCATATTCATTTTAGTAGTAGTGCTTTTCCCTAATTTATCTAATTTTGGAAAGTACAAATGGTTTTATTTGGTATGCACTCTTATTCTAATGTCACTAGGAAGTTTATTTGGAAAAGAGGTTTTTGGAGCTAAAAACTGGGTATCTATTGGTGGCTTTAGTTTCCAACCAACGGAATTTGGTAAATTATCCTTGGTGGCATATTTAGCATCGTCACTACAGTATTATGGAAAAGATATTAAGGAAAAGTCAGAGCTTATAAAATTAAAGGCTTTGATTGAGCCTGGAATTGTAGTTATGATTTCACTTGGATTTATGGTATATCAAAAGGATTTAGGGTCAGCACTATTATTTTTTGCTATTTCAGTAACTATGCTATATATTGCTACTTCAAAATTTAAATATGTACTAGTATGTTTAGTGCTATTTATGATAGGCGGATATATTAGCTATAAACTTTTTGGGCATGTGCGCCAGAGGGTTTTGATTTGGGGTGACCCATGGAAGTATGGGTACGATGAAGGACTTCAGCTAGTACAATCCTTAATTTCTATAGCCACAGGTGGCCTTTTTGGAACAGGACTTGGACTTGGATATCCTAAAATGGTTCCTGTAGTTAATACAGATTTTATTTTTTCAGCTATTTGTGAGGAAATGGGTCTTCTTACTGGTTTCGCTATCCTTATTTTGTATTTTCTACTGTTTTATAGATGCATGAGGGCTCCTGTCTATGGCAAGGATAACTTTACAAGATTATTGGCAGTAGGTTACAGCACAATGATAGCAGCTCAAGTATTAGTTATAGTAGGTGGGGTCGTTGGAGCTATTCCACTAACGGGCATAACATTGCCACTTGTTAGTGCTGGTGGAAGTTCTATGATAATAACATTCTTTTCATTAGGTATAATTCAAAAAATTTCGGAGGACGGTCAAACTTATGAATGATATTGTAATTAATATAAAAAAAGTCATGTTAGTGTTTTTAATACTTTTTATTGCTTTAATTTCCTACATAACTTATATTTATATGTTTAATAGTGAAAAGGCAGTGGCCAGTACTTTTAATCAAAGATTATGGGCAGAAAGAAATAAGGTGTTAAGGGGAACAATTTACGATAAAGATATGACTCCCTTAACTAAAAGCACAAAGATAAGTGTAACGTCTCAAAAGGAACAATATTTGCAAGGAGCAGTTTTTGCCCATGCTATAGGGTATATGAATCCTGTATATGGACTTGCAGGACTTGAAAAAAAATATGATGGTGAGCTTATGGGGTCTGGAGACACTGTAGTTTCAAAGTTTTTTGACTTTAGTAAAAAGGAAGAAGAAAAGGTTGGAAATGGCCTCAGAACTACCCTAGATTCTAAACTTCAAAAGGCAGCTTATACAGCTTTAAAAGGTAAGCGTGGTGCGGTGGTGGCCTTAAATCCCAAGACCGGGGAAATTTTAGCCATGGTTTCGATGCCTTCTTATGATCCTAATAATTTAGAAAAGGACTGGAAGGGGATACTTGCAAATAAGGATTTACCACTAATTAATAGAGCAGTATCAGGGCTATATCCACCAGGGTCTATATTTAAAACTATTACGGCAATAAGTGCACTTGAAAATATTCCAGGTGTTAGCAACAGGAGCTTCGTGGATAATGGTACATTAGTTTTTAATGAAAGTTCATCACTTAAAAATTATGATGGTGAGGTTATGGGAAATATTGACTTTAGAAAGGCTTATTTGCATTCTAGTAATGTGGTTTTTGGAAAATTAGGCATTGAACTCGGAAATAATGCACTAAAAGAAACCGCAGAAAAATTTTATTTTAATAAGGATACTCCAACATCAGGCTTAACAATAGAGAATAGTCAATTTCCAAGTTATAAAAGCAATGAAAAAGGTAATATAGCACAAAGTGCTATAGGGCAAGCTCAGGTTTTAGCTAGTCCTATGGAAATGGCATTAGTTGCAAGCACTGTTGCTAATGATGGTATTATGATGCAACCAATGCTTGTTAAAGAGATATTGAGTAGTAAGGGTAAATCTCTAAAGAAAATAGAACCTAAACAACTAGGAGAAAATATGTCAAAGGAAAATGCTCAGATAATGAAAGATTTAATGAAAGGGGTAGTGGCTGAGGGCACAGGAACCAATGCAGCTATTTCTGGTATAACGGTTTGTGGAAAAACAGGCACAGCAGATCATAAGGGAGATGCCAGCAAACAAGTGGCACCACATTCCTGGTTTATTGGTTTTGCACCTTATGAAAATCCTACAATTGCCATAGCTGTAATTGTAGAAGAAGGTGGAGTAGGTGGTGGAATTGCTGCCCAAATAACTAGGGAGCTGATTAAAACTTATCTACAATAAAAGTAAAAGTGAGAAATATGTGGAATAATATTATAAAGTCAGATATGGAAAGATATCTGACTTTATTTTCATATAAATTACCATTATATTTCCGTGATAATACATAATTATAATTATTTTAACTAAGAAGTTGAATGGTCAGACAAATGATGGCATTAGTTGCATTTTAGTAGGATATATGTGCAACAATTTGTTGTAAATTGCCCGGGAAATTGTATTATTTATACATAATTGTGATTGTATATGTTTGTATATGAATATGGAAAGGAGGACGTGCATGTTTGATTTTGGATATCAATTAAAAATTCTTCCCGAGGCACCAGGAGTATATCTTATGAGAAACGATCTTGGTGAAATAATATATGTAGGGAAGGCTAAAATATTAAAAAATAGAGTGAGACAATATTTCCAAACCTCAAAAAATCATTCTGAAAAAGTTAAGGCTATGGTGAAGAACATAGCTGAATTTGAGTATATAGTTACGGATTCTGAAATGGAAGCGCTAATACTCGAGTGTAATCTTATTAAAAAACATAGCCCAAGATATAATATTTTGCTTAAAGACGACAAGCACTATCCCTTTATAAAAATAACTATAAATGAGGAATTCCCAAGAGTTTTTGTAACTAGAAATATTGCAAATGATGGAGGGAAATATTTCGGACCTTATACAGATTCAGCAGCTGTATATACAGTTATTGAGCTTATAAAAAAAATATTTCCACTTAGAACCTGTAAGAGAGTTATCAAAGAAGGACTACTTCACACTAGACCTTGCTTGAACTACCATATTGGACTTTGCAAGGCCCCATGTGCAGGATATATTAGTAGAGAAGATTATGGAAAATTTATAAAAGGTACAGTGGAGTTACTTACAGGAAAAGATAGAAATATAATAGATGATTTAAAGAAAAAAATGGAAATAGAATCAGACTGTTTGGAATTTGAAAAAGCGGCGGTATTTCGAGATAAAATCTTAGCCATAGATAAAATAAATGAAAAGCAAAAAATTGTAATAGGGAATTGTGAGAATGAAGATTTTATTAATTTATATGTGGATGAAAAAGATGTTTGCCTTCAGGTGTTTTTTCTTCGAGATGGCAAAATAGTAGGCCGGGAACATTTTATTATAAATGATTCGTCTGATGAGATAGGTACTGACCTTATAGAAGGATTTATAAAGAGATTTTATGGAGGAACAGCCTTTATTCCTAAAACTATATATGTGCCTTTTATAAGTGAGGGAGAGATTCTCCAGCAGTGGCTTAGCTTAAAAAAAGATTCAAAGGTAAGCATTAAGATTCCTCAAAAGGGAGAAAAGAAGAAGACCTTAGATATGGTAGAAAATAATGCTAAGATAACCCTAGAGCAATTTAAAATAAAAGATATGCAGGATAAGGAAATTCATAAAATTGCACTAGAGGAGCTTGTAGATTTATTGGGGCTAGATGAAATACCAGAGAGAATTGAATCCTATGATATTTCAAATATAATGGGGGTGGACTCTGTAGGTACTATGGTAGTATTTGAAGGGGGTAAACCTAAAAGCAGTGATTATAGAAGGTTTAAAATAAAATCAGTAATAGGAGCTAACGATTATGATAGTATGCGTGAAATTTTAGAGCGAAGATTTAAGCGTGGACTTTATGAAGTGGAAGAAATAAAAGAGAGAAATTTAGAATTAAGTAAAGGTAAGTTTTGTATATTCCCTGATTTAATTCTCATGGATGGTGGAAAAGGACAGGTTAATGTGGCATTGGAGGTTTTAAGTAGTCTTAACATCAATATACCTGTATGTGGAATGGTTAAGGATGACATG
>Ga0209125_1002898_pt1 | contig 12480 bp, 13 predicted proteins | sample BarGraIncub1131A_FD_184503 | JGI IMG/M metagenome (GOLD analysis project Ga0209125, IMG submission 184503) | Arctic peat soil microbial communities from Barrow, Alaska - Barrow Graham LP Incubations 11-31A (SPAdes) (version 2) | ecosystem: Environmental > Terrestrial > Soil > Wetlands > Peat... | reverse complement strand
TATATTTTCAATAGTATCAAGCAAGGTAGGATATTTATTCCACACTTTTATAACTATATTAGTATCCAACAAATACTCTTTACAAATCATTGTTTTATCTCCTTTTAGAAATAAATATATTAGATTTCCAATAAAAAAATTTCCGAATTGTTTTAAAAGTATATAATTAGTTTTATTTATATTATATTCATTAATAAGTAAATAGTTAACCATTATTAGTTACTTTTTGCTTTAACTTGATAAAAGTCAATAATGCCTTTATAATTTAAATAGCATATACAATTGTTTAGCATTACCGAACAAAATTCGCATCAAAAATAGAAGGAAGGAGAGGCTGATCTTTAGCCAATAAATAAAATTATGGAAGTACATATATTTTTAAAAGGAAAAAAAGAAGCTGTTATTTACAAAGGTGACAGAATTGATGTTTTAGATTTTGAAATGAACAAAATTAAATATAAGCAAATAAGATATTTTAGAAAGGGTTTCAGTAAAAGTGAACTCGTAGAAACAGAAGGAATAAAAAAAATAGTTGAAATTGAATTATAATAAACAGCTACAAATGTAGCTGTTTATTATAATTCATTATTGTCTTTTATTGACCTTTGACTTAGTTTTATTGGTACTTTTATTTCTATGATTTGTCTTACCTTTAGTAGTTAGCGGCTTACTTTTAATACTTTCTACTCTGTCTTTGCCCTTTATATCTTTTGGTTTTCTGCTTTGCTTAGTTAAATTTTCTTTGTTTTTGTTTCCCCTTGGTTTTACTAAACACTTAGGTCCGTATCCAATTAGATCCTCTCTATTTGCTTCGGTAAGTGCTGATAACACTAAATCATATTTCATAGGATCTTTATATTGAAGAAGTGCCCTTTGCATAGCTTTTTCATTTTTGGTTTTAGGAATATGAACTTCTTCAAGAGTATTTGGATCGAGCCCTGTATAAAACATAGTTGTTGATGGTGTTCCTGGGGTTGGATAAAAATCTTGAACCTGCTCCGGTTGGTAATTAATATCTCTAAGGTATTCGGCAAGTTCTATAGCTGAATCAAGTGTGCTACCTGGGTGACTAGACATTAAGTAAGGAATGATATATTGCTTTTTCCCTATTTTCTCAGTGGCTTTATAAAATTTTTCCATAAACTTATCATAAGTTTTCCCTGCAGGTTTACCCATATATTTTAATACTTTATGAGAGACGTGCTCAGGTGCGACCTTTAGTTGACCGCTTACATGATGAGTGATAAGTTCATTAAAAAAGGTATCATTTTTATCTGCCATAATATAATCATAACGCAGCCCAGAACGCACAAAGACTTTTTTAACATTCGGCAATTCTCTAAGTGATCGCAGCAAATTTAAATATTCCATATGATCAACATTTAAATTCTTGCATGGGCCAGGGTGCAAACACTGTTTATCTATGCAAGCACCTACTTTTAATTGCTTTTGGCACGCTGGCTGCCTGAAATTAGCAGTAGGTCCTCCAACATCATGGATATATCCTTTGAAACCCTTGAGTTTTGTAATTTGGATTGCTTCGTCTATTATTGAAGTTTCACTTCTACTTTGCACAATTCTACCTTGATGAAAGGTTATAGCACAGAAAGCACAGCTGCCAAAACATCCTCTTGAACTAACTAAACTGAATTGCACTTCATCTATAGCGGGTACACCACCTAATTCTTCATAACTGGGGTGATAATTTTTTTGATATGGCAAATTATAAACCTTATCCAATTCCTCTCTTGTAAGTGGCATTTCTGGCTTGTTCTGTACAAGGTACTTATTGGTATGCTTTTGCACTATACCATTTCCCCTAATAGGATCTTGTTCATCATACTGGATTTTAAAGGCTTCTGAGTATTTTTTCACATCTCTGCAGACTTCCTTATAAGATGCTATCTCAATGTAACTATTTATATTCTCTATATTCTCGGTAACATAACATGTGCCAAGTACCTGAGTAATTAACTTTATATCTACTCCATCATCTAATAGTTTTGCAATCTTAACTACTTGCTTTTCACCCATTCCATATATTAGCAAATCTGCTCCACTATCAATTAACATAGATTTGCGTACCTTGTCACTCCAGTAATCATAATGTGCAAACCGCCTTAAACTTGCTTCTATGCCTCCAATAATAATTGGAACGTTTTTAAATGCTTCTCTTATTCTATTGCAATAAACTATTGTCGCTCTGTCAGGCCTTAAGCCCATCTTCGCACCTGGAGAATACATATCTTTTTCTCTTATCTTCTTACTTACAGTATAATGATTAACCATAGAATCCATATTCCCAGAGTTAACCAAGAACCCAAGTCTAGGTTTTCCTAATTTCTCGAAATCTTCAATGCTCTTCCAATTAGGTTGAGCTATTATTCCTACTTTATATCCTTCGTTTTCTAAAACTCTTGAAATAATTGCAGTCCCGAAACTATGATGATCTACATATGCATCACCAGTAACTATAATAAAATCGAGTTCTGTCCAACCTCTATCTATAATGTCTTTTTTACTTATAGGCAAATATTTATTATCTGTAATTACGTCCACCTTCTTTTGATTTAATCGTAAATTATATTATGTAATTCAAAATATAATTATAGCATTGTTTACGATTAAATTCTTTGAAAATAATAAATTTCAACAAATATCAAGTTTAGAACCTTCTTTTATATTATTAAAAATACCATATTTAGATTCTATAACCATCTTAGCTCCCTTTACCTTAGCAACAACCTGTCCAGGTCTTAGATTTTCTATTTTTTTAATAACCTGCGTTTGCTCATCTAGAAACAAAACATCAATATTAAACTTCATAAAAAATGTATGAATGCTATTACATGGCGTTAGAAGAATAGCATCATGATGAGGCTTTTCTCTAAACATATATCCAAAGAGCCTTTTTATGAAAGAATCAGCTATGAATACATTAACGATAGTTTTTTCATTCTCTTTTAAATTTTTTGTCATTTCCTCACCTCTAGAGTATTTTTAAAATTTTAATAAAAGCTGGGCCTAAAATTATAATAAATATTGAAGGGAAAATAAAAAATATAAGTGGAAATAACATTTTTATCGGTGCTTTCATCGATGCCTCTCTCGCAACTTGAGTCCTATGTTCTCTTAGTCCTGCAGACTCAATTCTTAGCACATTCGCAAGGCCAACACCTAAATCATCTGCTTGAATTAAAGATGTTAGTAGCATAGATAGTTCTTTTACTTCACACCTTTGCCCCATATTTTTAAGTGCTACTTTTCTTTGTATACCCATACGTATTTCTTTGAGAGTTTTTGAAAACTCATCACATAATTCTCCGCTTATATTTACAATCACCCTTGCCATGGCACCATCAAAAGACAATCCAGCTTCAACGCTTACTGTAATTAGATCCAGTGTATAGGGTAATTCCCTTACAATCATTTTTTTCCTTCTATTAACCTTTTTCGAAAGGTAGAAATTAAAAATTGTACTAATAAGTAGCATCATTAGTAGTGAAATGGAAAATGATTTGAAAAAATCAGCTTCAATTATGTAACTTAATAATCCAAATAAAACTGAAAAAATTAACATTATCATAATTCTAGTATATAACCAATTTTCGGGGGTTTTGTTTTTCAATAACCCAGCCTTTTCTAATTTTTTCTTTAGTAAATCAATTTTACGACTTGGCGTTGCTCTTAAAATGAATTGACTTATTGTTTCATATAAAGGCCTAAGCGTCCTTTGTGAAAAAGACTTTTTTTCAATATCTGACATAGCATCAAAATTAATATTTTTTATTAATTTTATTCTGTATCCAATGGTCATTCTACTTTTATTTAAAATTAGCAGAGATCCATAAAAGAACATAAATATAACTATAAACAATATAAATACTACAACATATAGCAATGTTATCACCTCAACTACTATTCATATTTTTTCTACATATCAATTTTAATAATTTTTCTGATGATAATTAAACCAATTATTTGATTTATAAATGCAGTTATTATCATAACCAACCCTATGGGTGTAGTAAACAAAAGCATCATATATTCTTTATTAGAGAAATAAATGGTAATACCTAAGAAAAACGGGATAAGCATTACGATTATTCCAGATAGTCTACCTTGTGCCGTCAAAGTTTTAAGTTCATTTTGGATTTTTTGCCTCTCCCTTATAGTATTAGATATATTATCCAATATTTCTGATAAGTTTCCTCCTATGTCCTTTTGGATCAAAATAGCATTTATTATTAGTCTAAGATCTTCTGAATCCATTCTAGTTAACATATTTTTCAAAGCAATATCTTCCGAAATACCTAAACTCATTTCCTTAAGTAATTTTTTAAATTCTTTAGAAAAAGGATCCTTTGTTTCGTCAGATACTGTTGCTATAGTTTGTAAAAAAGAATAACCTGCTTTAAGTGAGTTTGAAATAATCATTATACCTTCATTTAACTGTTCGTTAAAGGTCTTAATTCTTTCTTTTTTTCTATTTGAAATAATGACTTTGGGCAAGTTCCAAATTAGAATAAATATGCAAAGCACAATAATTAAATCCTTTGAAAATACAAATGCTAAAAAAGCGAAAGCAGTTGATGTAAGAATTTTCACCACTAATAGTTCTTTTACTGTAATTGGTATATCGCTTTTCATTAGTTCAATTCCTAATTTCTTATTATGTTTTTCACTCAATTTAACATTTGGAATCAGATTTGATAATATTTTCAAAAAACTTATTTTATTCGTTTTGTTATTTTCAATTTTTTCTTTTACTGAAAAATCCTTATCATAAAATTTTAGTTTATCTATGGGGTTTTCCCTGTAGAATAGATGTAGCATCAGTACACTTATCAGTGACCAAGCAGAGATAAAAACAAGCAAAATTATAATATATATCATTTCCATCACATCCACTTTATATTTTTAGTGAAGAATTAAGATTTGTTAGTAAAAAATTCCAGGTGGTATATTAATACCTCTATCTTTGAATTTTTCAATAAATTTAGGCATAATACCTGTAAATACATATTCTCCTTTTATTTTTCCTTTATTATCTAGTCCACTTTGTTGAAATTTAAAAATATCTTGAAGGATTATAACATCGCCTTCCATACCTTGAACTTCGGTTATATGGGTTATTCGTCTACTACCATCCATAAGTCTTGACTGTTGTATAATTAAATCAACAGCTGATGCTGTTTGATCTCTAATAGCTTTCATGGGTAGATTCATTCCGGACATAAGTACCATAGTTTCAAGTCTTGATAACATATCTCTTGGAGAGTTTGCATGACCAGTTGTTAATGAACCATCATGACCAGTATTCATAGCTTGAAGCATGTCTAAAGTTTCTCCTGAACGTACTTCTCCTATGATTATCCGATCGGGCCTCATTCTTAAACTATTTTTTACTAAATCTCTTATACTTACTTCTCCTTTTCCTTCAATGTTAGAAGGCCTAGTCTCAAGCCTAACAACATGCACTTGAGAAAGTTGCAGCTCTGCAGCATCTTCAATAGTTACAATACGTTCTGTATCAGGAATAAATGAGGAAAGTACATTTAAAGTGGTTGTTTTCCCACTACCAGTTCCACCTGAAACAACAATATTTAAACGTCCTTCAACGCAATATTTAAGGAGTTCTGCCATCTTTGAGCTCAAGGTTCCGAAATTTATTAAATCTTCTATTTTAAAAGGATCCTCAGCAAATTTTCTTATGGTAATTGAAGGCCCATCAATTGCTAAAGGTGGGATTATTGCATTTACTCTAGAACCATTTGGTAATCTTGCATCTACCATAGGGGAGCTCTCATCTATTCTTCTTCCAATAGGAGCTACAATTTTTTTAATAACATGCATAACATGGTTATCATTTTTAAATTTAGCATCTGTAAGCACTAGTTTGCCGCCTTGTTCAATATAAACATGATTCGGACCATTAACCATAATTTCAGTTACACTCTTATCTGACAGTAAGGACGTAATAGGTCCAAACCCAATAATTTCATCCAATAATTCTTCCTTTATTTTTTTCTTTTGAATATTTGTCATATTTAGAGATTCTTGCTCAATATGTTTCATAACAATAAAATTTATTTCTTCTCTTAATTCTTCATTTTGATCTGATATTTCATTAAAATCTATATCAAGCTCTTCTATTACCTTGTTTTGAATTTTAACCTTTAATTCAGAATAAGGGTCTGCTTCTTTTTCATTAATCTTATTACATTTTTTATCTACACTCATCTCTTCTAATCTTTTTATTAGGGACATACCATCACCTCTACATTGCTAATTCTTTACACATTATAGCAATAGATTTTCCTATTTTAAATTTATCATATTTAGGACTATCACAGAATGGCTTCCCTTTATTAACTGAAATACTTACTGTATTTTGATCCTCTGGAATCATAGCATAAATGCCATCTCTAAATACTCCTTCTACGTCAGTCTTGCTTATTCCGTATTTAGTAGTAAAATTGTTAATAATTAATTTTACTTTGTCTTTATCATACCCAAGGGAGTGCATAACTTCCAAACCTAATTTAGTGTTTTTAAGAGCAACAATTTCCATGGTAGTAACAAATAGCACTATTTCTGATAGATCTAAAATATAAAGGGTACTATCATTAAAGTTAATGCCTGTATCAATGATAATTACATCATACTGTTTCCTTAAAATTTTCATCATTTTTTCAATACTCTCTTTGTCAATATACTCTGCTGCTTCAGGTTTCGTGGGAGCGAAAAGGATATGGAGATTTTCATTAAATTCGTACAGGTAAGGTTTTATACTTTCATAAGAATCTAACTGACCATCATCTATAACGTCAAGAATTGTTTTCTGTGCATATTGGTTAACTAACATTGATATATCACCAAATTGCAAATCCAAATCTATAAGCAGAGTTTTCTTATGATACTCACGGCTTAAACTAACTGCACTATTTAGTGCTAAAACAGATTTACCTACTCCTCCTTTGGAACTGAAAAAGGTTATGACTTTTGAAGTTCTCTGCCCTTCTTCAAAGCTCGCAACCTTCACAACCTTGTCTTTATATTTTTCATAGGTAGTAATTATAGTATTAACTAAAACTTCATAGTTAAAAGGCTTAATAATGTATTCTTTTGCCCCATGAAACATAGCTTTCTTTAGATATTCATTTTCAGCTTGAACTGACATAATAATTACTGTAACAGAGGGGTATAGATCCATTATTTTTTCTGTAGCTTCTAGCCCATTAAGCACAGGCATATTAATATCCATTAAAACAATATGTGGATTTACCTTTGGGATAAGTTTTAAAACTTCCTCTCCATTACTTGCTTCACCCACAATTTCAAAGAATTCATCCTCTAGGTTTAATATTTTTTTTATTACATTTCTGGTTTCTTCAATATCATCTGCAATCATTATTTTAATTTTACTATTACCCATAATCTCACCCCTATTTATCGAGTATTGGGATTTTAATGCTTGTTCCAGGTTTAATTAAATTTTCCTCCAAAATTCCGTTAACTTGTTTTAGTAACATATATTTTTCAGGATCTTTATAAAAAGATGTACTTATTTTCCTTAAAGTATCACCTTGTTTTATTTTATAATTAACATATTTTTCATACTTATAATCACCTGAAATAACTTTACTCTCATCAGTTGGTTTAGTCTTGTATTCTGGAAATAAATTCCTCATCTCTTTAGAATCATCCAAAATAAGTTCTTGCCAAGTCGCACCTTCTGTTTTATGAATATAATCCGGTTTTAGTGGCCTTAACACCAGTATTAACTTACCAATATCTTCTGCGAGTGCTAATTTTTCTATATCAAAGATAGGAACTGATAATGTCACTAAATAATTAGTAGGTATCGCTGTTCTTTGTTTGTCATCTCTATTAACCGTTTTATCTACAGCTAACACTTTAATATTTTGAAGCATGATTTTTGAGAAATCGGGTCTAACAATTTTTTGCCCATCTTTTTTCTCTGTTAAATTAACAATTACATCAACATAATCTCCTTGTTTAATAAGATCTGACATGCCTGTACTTCCGTTAACATTTATGGAAATACCTCTGTTATTACCTTCTATTTTTAAACTCAACTCATTAGTAAGTTCATTTATCAATTTATCTTTACGGAAACCTTCATCTTTTAAAATACTTTCATTGGTATATTTACCTACAATATTGGAATAACCCTTTATATAATCTCCAAATATTGTATTGTCTGGTACTCGAATTTCTTTAATCATTTTTTTCTCTATTAATGTTCTTGGGGCTATTGTTTCAGCTGCAATTAAAATAGTTCTTTCATTAACCGCTGCACTTTGCGTTTTTAAAGGTTTTAAATATATAAAAATAACCACGCTACTTATCAGTGCAAATAAAAACGATACTAAAATTAATCTTTTTCCTGTATTTTTCATAAAACACCACCCATACTCCTAATTCTTTAGTCCTATTTTACGAGTTTTGCACCATAGGCTCCAGTATCACTAAGCGTCATATCAATTTCACCATTTGTTACATATCTAATGAATCGCCCTTGAATTTCAAGCTTTCCTGCATTTTTTGTAATCGCTTCAACATAAAATTCACCAAAACCCATTACTAATACAGCTTTTCTTCCATCAACGTTTAAAGAATCTACTAAAGGCAATGTCCATAATCTTATAGAAGTTCTTTTAAAATTATTAAAACTGCTACATTCTGAGCTAATATAATTTATAATTTCATTAGAGGCACCTGCCATATTTCCAGTCTCCGTATCTATCATATCTCCCACTGTAATAGTTCCACTATAACCATAAATTGCATTTGATTTAAATACAGTAGCTCCGGTTCCTCCCAATGCAACTGCGCCGTAATTTCCATTATAACCTTCTCCAGCACCTTCTTTAAGTGTTACCTGGTCCCCATAAGAAAAGTCAAATGATTTGACTGCAAATGGTCTAATGCCACCTTTTACCGATTTCACCGGTGCTATAATTGCTTTTGTACGTGCATTTATGTTACTGCTATTTATCCCAATTATAGGTGCAAAGAAGTGATTTACATTTTTTATTCCTTCCATTTCTATGCTTTTATTATCTGAACTTATGGTAATTGAAACTTTGCTTGGATCAACATTATTTTTTTGGAGATAAGCTATAGCAACATTTCTTGCTTTAATGGAATCTGTAGGTAATTCTAGGATCCCCGCTAAAGCTGCTGAATCAATAGCATTAGATAACTTTACTTTTTCCGCATAAACTAAACCAATATCCACAACATATGCTGTGAAACCCAAAAGCACTGTAAAAACTAAACATAATATAATAGCAACATTTCCTTTATCATCTAATTTTCGCATTAAATCATCTCCTGGGTCGCTTCATATTAATGACTTCAGAAGGAGATTTATATACTCCTTCTGAAATGTCATTAAACTCACCACTTACTCTATCCTCATGGATGCTTGTGCTTTTAATACCACCACATTACCGAGGATATTACTTATTATAGGAATAATTACCTGATAATTATATATAACATCTACTGTAAGGGTACCGCCAGATTGTCTACTTCCTTCTAATGGTGTTATGTTTACTATTAGTTTTTTGCTATCTAAATTAGGAGAAATGTTAAGAATCAGTTCTTTAATCTCTATATTCGAACCTGCTACTATACCAAGTCTAGCACCTTCTCTTGCTGAGTTATTGATGGTGAGATATGAATTTAACATTAAGCTAAATTCTAAAATGCCCATCATTAATAACAATAATAAAGGGAGTAAAATGGCAAACTCCACGAGAGATTGTCCTTTTTCATTTCTTAAACTTTTCATACTGATCACCTCTGCTATGTTTGAGAGTTGAAATAAATGTAAAGGTTTACTTCTAACTCTCAGCTATTAAGATATTTTTATACTATAGTGATGCAGTAATAGCATTGAATTTTACTACTATAGCTGGTCCAATTGCTGTTAATGAAACAATAACAACTACAGCAATAAGTCCCACTAATAATGCATACTCAACCATTCCTTGTCCTTTTTCTTCTTTTACCTTTGATGATACATAGTTCATAAAATTCATTAACATAATAATTCCTCCTCATAATTTTTTTTATTTTTGTTTTGTTAAGTTAATTATATTCCTAAATTGAATGACATATAAGCTACTAAAAGTCACATTCGTTAGGTATAAAAGTCAATAAAAAATAGGGACCTTTGTCCCTATTTTTTATTGCGAAAAGTCTCTCTTGAAATGGTTAATTCGTATAACAACCACACTATAATTGCCCTTTAAACTTAGATTCATAATACTTTTCAACCTGCTCATCTAAAGCAAAAATAGTTGCTTTAACACGATCATGAGCTTTTATTTTTTTGAATAAGTTTGTTGCATAGTTTTTCACCGTTTTTTCTGATAAAAATAGACGTTCTCCAATATTTTTGTTACTTAACCCTTTAGAAATATACAATAAAACCTCAATTTCCCTTTTTGTCAGGGAATCTAAAATAGACTGTTCTTTTTTAGATTTACTTTTAAACCCTGAGAAAAGAATTGAAACTAAAGATTTATCAATATATTTTTCTCCTCCATACACTGTTTTGATGGCATCTACAATTTCTGCGCCGGCAGACTCTTTAAGTACATATCCATCTGCTCCCTTATTAATCGCCTCTAGAATAAGAGTCCTGTCATTTTCAACTGTAAGCATGATTATCTTTATTGTCTTTGATCCTTCCTTTGCCCTTTTAAGCACTTCAAGCCCATCCATTAAAGGCATTTTCATATCTAATAATATTACATCGGGTTCACATATCTTTAACATATTAAGCACTTTCTCACCGTTTTCAGCCTCGCCGACGATAAGTATGTCTTCCTCAAAACTGATTATTCGTTTTAATCCTTGTCTAATTAGATCGTGGTCATCTGCTATTAATATTTTAATTTCCTCTTTTCTCATCTCTTATCACCTCTCTATTAACTGGAAGCAGAACATTATAAACTGAACCCTTTCCCTTCGACGATTCTATTTGAATTTTACCTTGTAATTGGTTTACTCTATCCAATATTCCAATAAGTCCATAAGAAGTTCCTTTAGTTTTAACTTTTTTTAAAGTTTCTTCTACATCAAAGCCAATTCCGTCATCAGATATAATAAGTCTTAAATATTTTGTACCAAAATCTAATTTAACCTCCACATGTTTTGCTTTTGAATGTTTTTTTATATTATTAAAGATTTCTTGAATAATACGAAATACTGCTACTTGAATAATGGATTCTACCTCTTTCTCCAAGGGTTTCAATTTTAACATAACATCTATATTAAAATCTTCTGAAATAGAGTTTACTGCTTGTTCAATAGTTTTGTTTAACCCTAAATCGTCTAGTGACATTGGTCTTAAATCAAAAATAATGCTTCTAACTTCTTTTAATGCAACTTTTACACTTTCTTTTAAATCAACTAATTCGTTTAGTCCTTCATTTATATCCTTTTGAATAATTCTCTTGCAAATATCTGCTTTCATAATAATATTAGCAATATGTTGTGCAGGTCCATCATGAATATCCCTTGATATTCTTTTTCGCTCATTTTCTTGTGCTTCTAATATTTTTATGCCTATAAACATATCAGAACTTTTATCTGCTCCTTCTAAAACTGAAAGAATATCCCCCTCTAAATATGACATAGCAATACTTATTTGATTAATTATTTTTTCTGAATTATCTATGTTTTTTATGGATTTTTTCATTAATATTTCCAGGAAATCTCTTCTTTCTCTAATTTGCTTTTCTTCATTTTGTTTCATAATAAATTTAACTCTAATATCCGAAGCTTTTTCATATACAGATTTAATTTCATCCTCGTTATATGAATTAAACTTCTTTGAAACCTCAACAAGTTTTTTGCGCATTAGTTTATCCTGTACTTCAAGCGCGTCAACTTCATTAAGAACTTTATCTATCCTTTCTCTAATTACCAAAATCTCTGCTTTTAAATTATCATACTCTATTCTTATATTATCAACTATTTCAAGAATTTGCTCGCGGCTACTACTTATCTGCTTGATTATTTTTTTTATAATACCATTAATGTGCCCAATGTCTATGCTTAAATTATTCATTAGTGTATCACCTGCTTTTACTAATTTTTATTCTCAATACATATATCGTCTAATATCTTCATTTCCTAATAGCAATTTACACTTTTAGCCTAAACTTCTTCTTTAATGATTACTAAATTAAAATTCATATAATAATTATTAATATAAAATGAAAACCTTAGAGTTATATATAACCTCTATTGATAATGTTTTAATTCAATCACATTTATTAAATTTGTAAATCTAGACTTTGTCTCACAATTAACCAATATGAAAAAAATGGAATGCAATAAAGCTACCAATTGCTAAAAACGGACCAAAAGGTATATAATCTTTTCTTTTTTTTATCTTAAAAAGTAGTAATGAGATACTTATTATAGAGGCTA
>Ga0209125_1002895_pt1 | contig 12497 bp, 10 predicted proteins | sample BarGraIncub1131A_FD_184503 | JGI IMG/M metagenome (GOLD analysis project Ga0209125, IMG submission 184503) | Arctic peat soil microbial communities from Barrow, Alaska - Barrow Graham LP Incubations 11-31A (SPAdes) (version 2) | ecosystem: Environmental > Terrestrial > Soil > Wetlands > Peat... | reverse complement strand
CTCTATGCGGTTGTAAGGTACCAGTTGATACTGAGACATGTAGACCGCATTGACCTTGACTCCGACACCATATTGGATCGGACGGGTCACTCCTTCGGGAAATGGAGCCACAAAACGTTTGCCCTGCTGATCTTCCAGAACCTGCGCTCGGTATTCGGTGACCACCTTGGAAATATCCAAGTCAACGACCTGGCGAGATTCATAACCGACATCTTGATAGCGACCTTTGGGTAAGGTCCTTCGGTCAATCAACAGAGTCTCAATTTCGTCGGGATCGGGCACAGGTTGCAGCGTGGTCCCGTTGTGCCCGTTTTGGCCGCCCGGCTTGCGATCACTTTTACTCTTGGGTTCCTTTGTCCTGTTTGGATCAGTTGATGGCGGCTTGCTGCTATTCTTACTGTTGAGGCCCAGTCGGCTAAGAAGGATTGTCACGAGCAACAACAGCACCTCAAGACTGGACTTCAGGGCCGGTGACAAATCCTTCTCAGCGGCAAGCTGGGTTTTAACCCGTTCAATTGTTGCTTCTACGTCGACATTACCGATTGTCATTCAGCCACCCGTGAATTGTGATGGCACATAATAACACAGGTTTTCAGAACTGATTTTTTGCTTCGAGGCTACGTTGTGTGCCGATAAAATATTTAAAGCACCCCGGGGTCTGCTAGTAAAATTTCCCCTACAATAAACCGAGCACATTGTGCTTCAGCAGGGGGTTTCATCGCACAAGGGTGGTGACTCGCTATTTGAGCAATTATCACCAAAAACCATGTCAAGCACTTTTTTCTAAAATTATGCTGAATAGTTACGATGCGGTTACAAGATAAATAAATTGATGCTACCTAATATTTGTGCTAATACTGGCAGAAGTAAAGAATGAGCATTGGTACGACGTTAATAGTTGGCCCAGAGGTAAAAATGACTCAAAAGTTAGTTTTTATGCATCTTTCAGATATTCATTTTCAGGACAGGATTAGTGGCGGTCCCTTCGATGTCGATAAAGACTTAAGAGATGAACTTGAGTCTGATGCTGTCAGGGTAAAAGTTCAACTTGGCAAAGTTGATGCAATCCTTGTTACAGGGGATATCGCTTTTTCCGGCAAAAAAGATGAATATGATACGGCCCATCAGTGGCTCGGATTGTTATCTGGGAAATTAGACTGTGAAACATCAAATGTATGGGTGGTCCCTGGTAATCATGATGTGGACAGAACTTATTTTAAAAAAGATGGCCCTCTTTCAGATATCCATAGCGCTTTCAGAGCATTGGAAAATCAGGCTCATATCGATGTTAAGTTAAAACATTATTTAGAAGACCAGGTATATAAACAAATCATGTTTGCTCCTGTAGAGCGATACAACGAGTTTGCTGCAAAGTTCGGTTGCGACTTTCATGCAACAAAGCCTTATTGCTGGGAGTCCGACTTTTTTAAGCTGAATGACGGCTCACAGTTTCAACTGAGAGGTCTGAACTCAACTATAATATCAGACAATACTGATAACGATAAGGCGAACAAACTTGTATTAGGATCAATGCAGACAACTCTAACGAGAGTATCGGGTTTGGAATACCTCACGCTGTGCCACCATCCGCCCCAATGGTTAATTGATGGTGATAATGTTGAGTCCAAATTAAATAAAAGAGCACGAATACAGCTGTTTGGGCATAAACATTCCCAGACTGCTACTCAAATTGATGAGACGATTCGACTGACTGCAGGGGCTGTTCACCCAGATAGGAGAGAAGGCCAGTGGTTACCAAGATATAACTTCTTAGAAATATGGGTTACAAAAGAGGATAACAATAGATATCTGAGCGTAAATGTCTATTCACGGGTTTGGGACGGCGATATGTTTGCGCCTGAAGTAAAAAGTGGCAAAGATTTCAGGGGCTTCAAGTTGAAGCTACCCGCTTGGGAGGGGAAGGCTAATCAAACTGAAAGCAAGCCAGGTAGGGTGGGGGGCGGTGGAGAAACCGCAACAGAACGTAAGTATCCCTCAACGGAGATGAACGTGAACCCTAATAGGATTTTAGCATACAGATTCTTGTCATTGCCATTTCACAAAAGAATGCAAATCGCTGTGACTTTAGAATTGATCGAGGACAATGACAATGAATTATCTGACAGAGAATTATTCGAAGCTGTTTTTAGGAGAGCAGACAGAAGATTCCTGTTAGGAGCTCTCTGGGACTTGACCCAAAAAGCGCATAGTGATTCAAAGTACGATAAAAATCCCTATCTAACATAATTGAGGAGGTTCGAGTGCACCGGTTATTTCCTGAGTGGTACCGAATTTGTAACCCTAATCCGAAGGAAAAGGTTGTATCTGCTCGTTGGGCCACAGTTGCAGCGCTTAAAAAAACAATAACCACAGAGAACGCTCTTTCATTGTTAAGGATCTATTTAGGGGAATCTCCTTCTAAAGAACTAATTACAGAAATTGAGACTATCGGATGCAAAAAAGATATCTCATTTCCTGTAAGAAATAATAGCTTAGAGCTGGTAGTTCTCACAGGTGTGACCATTATTGACATTCTTGAAACAGAAATGTCACTTAGAGCTGATATTCTCGCTGTTGGTTGTATGTCATTCGTGTGTTGCAATATTAGGAAAACCAATGTTTTGAGTGACATGAATGTTTGTGCTGAAAATTATTTGCGTAAAAGAAGTATAGGCTTACGACAAGAACAGGAAATTAAAACAATAGCCTCAAATTTTAATTTGGATGACGAATTAGAAACATTGAAAACCGCATTTGCTGAAGAAACAGTTGCTGAAATAAGTGATCCTACAATTACGACTATGGAAAGCATGGTTGGACTAATAAAAAATATGGGAAAAGACGTTAACCGGGCCATAAAAACATTTAACATCATTGTTGAACAGCGAAAAGAAGAGTCAGACATTCTATGGTGGCTTTTCCCAGGGTTTAGTACTGAACTTGATTGTTCTTACAGCCAACTAACAAGAGATCAAGCTGCTTTTGTAGTCGGAAAAGAGTTAGCGTCAAGAGTGCGCCTTTTGCCTGGGCCTCTGTCAGCTTCTGGGTTTATTCAGGCGATGTTGAAAAACGCCCAGGTGAGTGGTGAAGCCAGTAATGTGATGGATACTATATTTTCAACATCAATTGAGTGGCGAACAAAGCTTAATAATAAATTGACGGAAGTAGACCCTCTGTTTTTACCTTTAACCTTCGGATTGATTAAATCAGTTGAAATACCTGAGAAAGATCTATGGAAAACAATATTCGAAACGACGACTAAGATTGATCCTTCATCGTTGAAGGATTTAGTTGAGATTTCACATCAATTTTACCTAGAAAATATATTGTTAAAATTAAGCGCCCAGGTGAGCTAAATGACAAATCTAAAACGAATTTGTCGACAAGAAGGGTGTACTGCTGCTACTGGAGGCCCGTGTTTAGAGGGGCTCTCGTTTGAGGAGTGCTCAAACACAAGTCTGGTTGAGAATCCTGAAATTGAAGCGGAAGAGGAAGAGGAAGAGGTTCCAGAAGCAGAGACAGTCGTGACCTCTCCTCACGACTTAGGTAGTTCGTATCATCATTTTTATGATGGCAATGAGCTAACCTTAGATGATGCGTATGCTATTTCGGCATCTTCATTGTCAACTTTTGTAATGATTGCAGGAAAAGCCGACAGTGGTAAGACAACACTCCTTTCTACTATTTATGAAATATTTCAGGAAAAGCCTTACTGTGGATATTCGTTTGCTGGTTCAAAAACTTTGGTTGGCTTCGAGAAAAGAAGCTTTTTGTCCAGAGTTGCAAGTGGGTTGGATGAGCCAGATACAGAAAGAACCAAGCCTGATTATGACCAGAAGCTATTACATTTATCTGCTAGAATCAACGATCTTTCTCAAATAAAAAGAAACATTTTTTTCGCAGATATTTCTGGTGAAGTATTTGAGAGAGCAATTTCCGATATAGAAGAAATGAGGCGAATTACACTGATTCCAAGGGTTGACCATTTTGTAGTGACCATTGATGGTGAAAGACTGTCTAACTTAAGTACAAGAAACGAAACCGTTAATACTACTGGATTGCTGATTAGGGCTTGTATTGAAGCTGGCATGATTGATAACACAATGAAAATTGATATCATATTTACTAAATATGACATAGTTCAATCAAAAGGGGTTGAATTTAACACTGACCAATACATTGAGCAGACAATAACCAGTCTAAAGAGGAAGTTTGAGGACAAGGTGGGCTGCATAAAATTTTTCAAAGTTGCTGCTAGGCCAACTCAGGGTGATTTCGAAATTGGGTTTGGGCTTGAAACTCCATTTATTTCTTGGTTGACCGAGTCACCATATGCTGATAAGAAAAATTTTAACATTTTTTTGGACTCTCCCGATTCTTCACGAGCAGACTTCGACATGTTCGAATATAAATTCAATAAAAGCGAGGGGGTAATGTGAGTAAGAAATGTATTCTTCTCGTTGGATTACCTGAAGCTGGCAAATCATCTTTTATCGCGGCTCTGTATCACATATTGCAAGATAGGACATCCTTGGATGCCTTAAAACTTCAAAGGCTTTTTGGCTTAAATGCTGGCCATCTGCAGAAACTCGAGAGAAAATGGTTGAGTGGTGAGCATCTCGAGCGTACCCGTATCCCTGATGAAATAAAAGCTGCACTATCCCTGCTTAATCCATTGACTTCAGAAGAAATCGAGTTGCACATCCCTGATATGTCAGGCGAAACTTATAGCCAACAATGGGAAAAACGAATTTGTACTAAAGAATATCTTGAAATGTTAGAAGAAGTCTCCGGTATATTGCTATTTGTCCATCCCGAACATATTGTAGAGCCAGCTTCAATATTTGCTGCAAACAAATTGGCGAGTACTTTAGGTTTTAAGGATATTGAAAGTGATGACGGCAACGAGATCGCTAAAAATCTGAACCTGCCACTCTGGAACCCTGAGAACGCATGTACGCAAGTTAAATTAGTTGAAATTCTTCAATTTATTACCTCTAAATTTGAAAATACTTTCAATGTTGCTGTCGTCATCTCTGCGTGGGACTTAGTAGTCGCCCCTAGTGTAACTCCCTTAAATTACATTGGAAAACGATTGCCTTTACTATATCAATATTTGTCAACAAATCCAGACCATTTTTACTATAAGGTGTATGGTATAAGTGCACTGGGAGGAAGCATCGATACTAAAAAGACCGAGCTCCTGTCGATCCTCCCCGCGCAGCGTATAATTGTTGCAGACGAGGATTCAAGCTCAAACGATATTACCTTACCATTGCAATGGCTCATAAAAGATAAAAAATGATATCATATAAAACTAACTTTAAGTTCCATCAAGTTCTCCATGGTTATTCTGATGGCCATCGGCTTTTGTCATCATCCATTTCTTTTGCCCCTGATACAGACAGATTACTGTTCGTGATGAGTGATATGTCCGGTCCTAGTATGTCTCTAGGGTTCGAGAGATATCTGACTGGTTACCCTCTGCCGACTGAGGAATCCTATGCATTGGCGATGACTTGGTACGCGCCAGAAATGAGACGCCCTGGATGTGTTTACACTCATACCATTCTTATTAAGAATCAAGACCTACCTTATATTCGTAACTTTCTGAACATATTAGGTTTATTTCGGCGGCCAAAAGGTAACGATGACCTCGAGTTTTTTAAGGAGACACTCGAACTTATTGATATTGAATCAAGTGTAACAAATGTGTTAGTTACTCTCCCTGTGATAAATATTTCTAAGGTTATAGATTCTGTCTATAGCCATCCCGGCAAACCAATTTTTGTAGCTGAAGAGAGCACTGAAGCATGGGAAAATACTTTTCTCCAGATTTGGTCGCAGCAATGGCCCAAACTCATGCGGAACTTTTCTTTTTGCACTGGTGCCTTAACGTCGCGACGGATTTCTGGTCATCATTTAGATCTTCAACATGTGCCATGGTCTTATGTAAATCAACTTCACAGGGAGGTCCCCGAAGGGATTATTGTAGGCATCGGTGACTCTAATCCTTGCAAGGGCTCTGATTGGGTGTCTTTTCTCGTCAAAGACGTGTGTTGGCCAGATAAGAATTTTAGGCAATTTATAAGAAAATTCGGTGTAGAGTCTGATGAAGGTAGGATTTTAATGCCTTTGCTAGCCCGCACCTATATCGATATCTATCTTTGTAATGATTGTATCCCAAGTATTGAAAATATTATTCTAGATACTTGTAGGATTTTTCCTTCTGTGAACCAGGGTAAAAAATTTAAAAAAGCCATTTTTGGATTAGATGGATTGCTGTCAAATGTTATGTCAGAAGATGAGATATTATGTTCAACTGTCACTTCAAAGTACAACAAGTGTTTGCCTCCTATTTTGCTCAGAATAAAAGAAAGAGCAGCTAACCTATACCTTTTAAACCCACAAAAGTGTATCGAGATTTCAATTTCTATTTTGAATGATCGTTTAAATAAAGTAAGAAATGAGTTCATTGTAGGAGTGTTCTCGGCAGTTAATGATTCTGACGCAATTTTATTTGCCAATGAATTTAAGGGGATTCTGCCCACATTGCTGACTTACAACTCAAATCTCTTGTCTTATGTGAGTATTTGGTCTTTATCAGGCATCAGTCGGCAAGAAGTTTTAGCAGAAGCTAAGGTGAACGGATTTTTGAATAATCAGGTCCTTTCAGCCATAATCCATTCCGGAAGTTCGGATGATATAGCCTCCGAATTAACTCATTATTTCGAAAAAGATGCTATCATCGCTGCTTTAAATTACCAAAATACTACAAATGATTTCATCGGATGGAACTGGGTTGCAGCCTTTCGGAATTACAATGATGTCCTTACAACCTGGATATTGAGCCAAGAAGAAATTAATGCAACTGTTATAGCAATTCTTGCAAATTCTCTCCTCGATGACGCTCATACATCTGATAAATTGCCCTTAAAGTGTTGGAGTTTTTTAGCAAATAATTTGAATTTACTTGGTGATAGGGACTTATATATCGGAAGCGTCGGGTATTTAGCCATGATGGCATTCTCTGGAATCGATGTACGGTATTCTGGTATTATGGCCTGTGTGTTTCAACCAGTACATGATTTAGCAGCCAACAACGAAATAAACTATAACATTTGGCAAAGAATTAGCCGATACCTGCCATCTGTTGGGCTAAAAGAGTGGGACCGGTGTGAAAAATTGCGAAAAGGTTTAGTGGAAAAATACATCGAGTGCAATTGGCCAATACAAAACTTTTTATCTTCAGTCCAATCAAAGGAAACCCTTTCTAAAATTCTAGATTTATGCGTCGAAAACAGGGTGACTAGGCGGTTCGTGAGAAATATCCGAAGTGCCGTAAAACGCGGAAACGTCACTGCAACCAAAACCCAGATTGCTTTACTCGAGAATGTTAATTTGTCAAAGAAGTCTTGGCTCAGCTTTGACAGCAATGACTACTAATTTATAGGGCTTCAGGGTTTCCCGTGGGTGATTGGGCACTACTCCGCAAGTTTTTATTACGCTGCCAGCTGTTGACATTCTGCATGAAGGGGGGCATGGGGGGACGTGGGCTGGAGATGGCTGCAGTTATCAGTTGCTGGCTTGTCCCCTCTTCCACACAGCTCACAAGAAAAGAGGCGAGCGGTGCAATATCTCCGCGAGAGCTGGCGGCTTCGAGTGCGACCAGGTACTCCTCGCGCCGCTCGACCCGGATCACAGTCCAGGAATAGCCACCCGACGCGAGCATGGCGCAATCAGAAATCTCTCAAGCCTCCCGTTACCACCCATGTAGGGATGAATGTACACGAAAAGGAAGTATCCGAGAACCGCTCGCACCGCGGCACTCTCTTTCTTCTGGAGCTGGTCGTACAGTTCAGGCATCATGTCCCGTGCCGTCTCCTCGGAGGGGGGGGGCATGATGCTGCCGGGGGCTCCATACCAAGCAAAATGCGATCATTCAGGCAGCCCAAAAGGGACCCCCTCGATCGAGGGTGCAAAGCCCCACCCTTTCGGCAACCTTGAGATTAAAAGGTGCGACCAAAGCCTCAAATTGTTATTGACCTGTCATTCCAGTTTATATATTATCCGAGACAAATTTTGAACCACTCCTCATGTTTTTCGTAAGCGGCGCCTGTCATCAAGAAAGAAGAAGAGGGACACTTTATGAGGCGAATCTTTGATTCTTGCTTTTGTCTAATTCTAGGGTTGTCTATTCTTACCTCGGGTTGCAGCCCGTTCATCAAAGTGGAACCGGACAAGGGTGTTAGCAAAAATCAATGCGACCCCAAACAAGCTTTGGATTATGCAGATAACGCTATAGGAGAAATGCAATCTCAGCTTAGTGAAAAGGCTCGGTTCGCATGGACAGTTAACAATACTCTCATTCCGTTAGCAGGTGCAACTCTAGGTTTAGGACTTGTTGGGGCAAGTACTAAACTTATCACTGGAATGAGCGTGGGTGGGGCAACTTGGTATACTATGGGTCTTGCTAATAGCAATAAGGATCTAGGATCTATTTATACAAAAGGAATCGACGCAATTATTTGTGTTAAAAAAGTTGCTATTTCATCGACACTGCCCAGTCAAGATTACGAAACTTTTAAAAAAATGAACGGAATTTTGGAAGGATCTATAGTAAAAGCGCAATTGGATTTAGCAAAAATAGAGTCCGAGAAGAAACCCGAATTGGCCCCTATTATTAGTCCTGCAAAGGATCAAATCGAATCCGCAAAAAAATTTGCTGGTGATGCTTATACGTCTATTGTAGTTACATCAAGGCAAGCAAACGAGATTGTAGCAGCCGTTGATTCAATAATTTCCAAGGTCAACGGCTATGTAGATAGAAATCAAACTTCTATTGAACAAGGCGCCTTTATGGCTCAAAATATTAGTAAAGTTGCGGTGTCATTTAAACAATCCCCACCAGTATCAGGGGTAGCACTCAATAATTCTATTTATAACCTGGGAACAGGTGAAAAGGTCAACGCATTGTTAAAATCCGACACCTCTCTTGCCGATTTGCAAAAAGATATGACTAAAATTCAAGAAACATCGATAGCGATGTCACTTATGCTGAGCAATTTCAATAGCGTAAAAGCTTCTTCTGATTTTAAAGGTTGCGGGATTTCACCGGAGGATGTTGCAGTGAGTATAAAGTTATTACCGTCTAACTCTATCAATATCAAAAAAGGGGGGCAAGTTACATCCAGAATCAATGTGACTGGGGGGAAATCGCCTTATAACGTGATGTTCACAAAAACACGTTCGAATCCCCCAGCTATCGATAATCTCCAAACTGTGACGAATATGGTGATTAGCATTACCGTTACCGATGCTACTACCGGTGGGGACTACGACCTCTTCATTACTGACTCCGCCGGCAATGATGTGTCTGCTGTGATTAACGTAGAGGAGCCTCCAGCCCCTGCTGCACCTACTCCCCCTGGCCCCGGTGGCGTGAAGTGACCATGCTTTTTGCATGTGCCCGTAACTAACACTTATTTAGAGGTTTTTCAGATAATCTGTATTCCAATCCAATACATTGGGGCGTCAACCCGATGTCCGCGTGTAGCTTTGGGTCGGACCAAGCTAACCATCTGTAATGGTATTGGAAAGTCTCTTTTTAGCCCCGTTTTTTTAGCCTTAAAGCCTCGTTTTTGACGGCAAAATAGGGTGTTTAAGGGAAAGAGCAAGGGGGCAGCGCCTGACACGTGACATTTTGTCCTGTGTCAGGGGCTGCCCCCTCTGGTTTCAAATCTGGAATAATCAGGCTTCTATCTGCGGATCACCTTGACCGGCGTTTCATTCCCTTGGGAGCGGCGGGGCGGGCGGCAGGTTTGAACTCCGGTTCATATCCCACAATGAAGCGGGCATCGCTGGTGTTTCTCATGCAGAGGAAATGGGCATTGTCTTTGTCATTCGGGCAGATGGGGTTGCTGCACGGCTCGAAGCCGAATCTACTGAAATAGCCCGGCTTGCCATCGACAAAGAGTGACTGGCTTTTGATCTCTTCCTGCCGCAGGACAAATCCGATCAGTTCCGTCCCCACCCCCTGCCTTTGAAATTCGGGTGTAACTGCCATGGGGCCCAGATGCAGGCCGCAGACCTCGTCGCCGTGATAGGCATTGGAAAAGGCGATGTAGGCGATGATCCTGTTGGATTGGAGACAGACCCATTCATGCATCGGTCTGTCGTTTTCGTGGAGCTTCTGCACCAATCCGGCTATGGATTCTTTGTGAGGAAAGGCGAGGCGGAGCAGGGCATAGACCCTGGGGCGGTTATCAATTGTCAGTCTCTGTATTTTCATTGTGCTAGTCCTCGAAATATTCCCTGTCAAATTCAATCTTCCGCTTGTGCGGAACTTAACGCTCAATAGTTTCAACTGCTTCAGCAGAGCAGCAACTGACCCGCCTCATCGCTTTCGAATACCGGATCCACTCCGACCGGAAGTGACACCTGATTGACGGATGTTGCGACAGGCAAAGGCGTGATCCTCTCTTCATTTAGCGTCTCGTCGGGCTGAATCGAGGCCGCGACTGCCAGCATCCCCTCCTCTGAAGCCCGCTTCGCCAGCTTGTCGCACCGCTCGTTGAAAGGATGCCCCGCATGGCCCCGCACCCATTCCCAGGTTATTTCATGGTTGCCGGATAGGGAGGCAAGCTGCCGCCAGAGATCCTGGTTCTTCAGGGCGCCTGGATCCTCCAAGCGACCGGTGCGGATCCACCCCTTTATCCATTCGCTCATCCCCCGGACAAGGTACTGGGAATCGCTGAAGAGACGCACTACCTTGCGGGTGGTCAGAGCTTCCAGCCCCCTGATGGCCGCCATAAGTTCCATCCGCTGGGAGGTGGAGGCCGGCTCGAAGCCGCTCAACTCCTTTTCATGCTCCCCATAGCGCAGGATTACTCCATACCCGCCCGGCCCCGAATCCCTTCCCGAGCCATCGCTGTAGATCTCCACCACGCCAGGCAAGGGCGGAGTAAAGGCGACCTCCAGGGCGGAAAATTCCAGCTCCCGAAGCAGGGGAATCAACACCGGCAGGTTCGGCTTCTGCCGTTTCAGCTCAGTGAGTGAAATCTCCAGGGGAACGTCATAGCGCACCGTTGCCAGGACCTTCGAGAGGCGGGCCTGGTCCGCATTGCACCTCAAGCTGTCCCGGCGGCTCTTGCCGCTCACCAGGCTACTCCACTGCAGAACCCCCTCCAGCGAGCCGAACTTCTGTACCAGGTCGCTGGCCGTCTTCTCTCCTATGCCGGGAACTCCCGGAATATTGTCCGACGTGTCGCCGGAAAGACCAAGCACATCCGCCACCAGCTCCGGAACGACACCAAAGCGCTCCATGACCTCCGGGAGACCGGAGCGCTTCTCCTTCATGGTGTCCAAAAGGCTGATCCCGTCGCCGACAATCTGCATCAGGTCCTTGTCGCCGGTGACCACAGTTACCTGGACCCCTTGCGCGGCATAGCGGCGGGCCAGGGTGGCGATGACGTCGTCTGCCTCGAACGTTGCTGCTTCCAGGGCGGGGATGTTGAGGGCCTCAAGAACCCTCCTGATGCAGGAAACCTGAGGGGGGAGATCGGCCGGCATGGCGTCCCGATTCGCCTTGTATTGGGGATAGAGCTCCCTGCGAAAGGTCTCTTCCCTGGGAGGGTCGAGCACGACGGCCAGATAATCGGGGCGGTTCTCCTGGAGCAGGGCCAGCAGCATCCAGGTGAAACCGAGGACGGCATTGGTCGGGATGCCGCCGGATGTGGCAAGCTCCCGGACGCCATAATATGCGCGGTAGATGTAACTGGACCCGTCCAGTAAATAGAGCTGGGGCGACGATTTCACTTTCTCTCCCGATCTGCTCATTACAGATACTTTTCCCGCAGTGCCACCTTGTTGATCTTTCCGACGCTCGTCTTGTCGATGGTATCCACGAAACTCACCTTAACCAGCACCACCTGCTTGCTGATGAGCCCCTTGTCGGCATACTCCCTGACATGGTGTGCGATCTCCTTCTCGCTCACCTTTCCGCACTCCGAAGGCTTCAGCACCACGAGGGCCAGGGGGCGCTCTCCCCATTTCTCGTCCGGCTTGCCGATGACGGCCACTTCCGCCACGGCCGGGTGGTGGGCGATGATGTCCTCCAGCTCCAGGGAGGAGACCCATTCACCGGAGACCTTGATGATATCCTTGCTCCGGTCGGTGATCCGCACATAGCCGAGCTCGTCCCGCACCGCCACGTCGCCGGTGTGCAGGTAGCCACCCTCCCAGAGACGCTCCGATGTCTTGGTGTCCTTCAGGTATCCCTGGGTCAGCCACGGAGCGCGCACGACGATCTCCCCGGCGCTGGAGCCGTCGCACGGCTGCTCATGCAGTTCGCCGTCCACGATCCGCAGCTCCACGAACGGAATGGAACGTCCGGTGATCAACGTCAACTATTATTCCCGGTCAGCGACAATTATAATTCCCGTTTTGTCGACGCTGTTGGGACCGGCAACTGAGACCTCGCAAGGTAAAAGTTTCGG
>Ga0209125_1002894_pt1 | contig 12498 bp, 11 predicted proteins | sample BarGraIncub1131A_FD_184503 | JGI IMG/M metagenome (GOLD analysis project Ga0209125, IMG submission 184503) | Arctic peat soil microbial communities from Barrow, Alaska - Barrow Graham LP Incubations 11-31A (SPAdes) (version 2) | ecosystem: Environmental > Terrestrial > Soil > Wetlands > Peat... | reverse complement strand
AAGCCTTGATAATCATATCAGATGAACATGAAAAAATTCGTGATAAGATCGTAATAGATCTGGCCCGGGGAGGGACTTATCTGAAAGGAGTCGGAATGTACACTAATGCCGAAAAGCATGTGATATTTACGGTTGTCAGTCGCAGAGAAGTTGCAATTCTTGAAGAACACATCGCTGCGATAGATCCGCACGCGTTTATTACAATCATGGAGGCCAACGAGATTCTGGGTGAAGGATTCAGTTCACTAAAAAACAAGATAGAAAATTAAGCCACCTTATTTCTGTGCATAACTGCGAATCCAGTCAATTTCAAACTTGTGTGGCAAAAGATGCTCATTCACATTTCCATGCAGTGTGGAAAGCAGATTGATAAAAAAGGGTTCATTCAAATAGGTTGTACTCCTGAAGACCTCCGCACCGTTGATTTTCCAGATCAGCATTCCTTCGTAAATCTCAAGTCTGAAAACATGAAAATGGTTGTCGTTCAATCCCTTTAGGTTCTTGTATTTCGAAGATGAGTGTCCCAGCTTTTCAACAATACCAAGACCGACTCCATTTTTGGTACTCCTGAACAAATCTATTTGCGGAAAAGGATTTTCACCGGTAAGTGAAAATGCGGAGGTAATGGTGGCATCCTTCTTAAACCTGGCCTTAGCCTCAATTACACCTTCCTTGAAACGGAAGAATCCGGAACTGTTCAGAATAGGCGAGGTATATTCGAAATGCTTTGGCAATAAACCTATCGCCGGCACCCAGGCATTCCCGGATGCTTTTTCCTTTTTGGTCCAAAGCGAGAGTGTATTGTTGACCAGCTGAATATTTTTTTCGCCGTTGAAACATTGCTTTTCATCCTGCTGGGAGAAGCTCGCTCCGGCCATCTTGACTGCCAGCCAGTTTTCAGGTTGCCACTGTTTGGTATTCAATTCTTTACCCGAAAATTTTTCATCCAGAACCAGGTCCCACTTCTTGAAAAAATCAAGTTCCTGGGCCTTCTTGAGTTTCCGGTAATTAGCCATAAATGCGCTCTTGTCCATCTCATTGAAAGCCAGAATTCTCTTGTATTCTTCACTCTTCTTAAACCTATATTTGTCCTTTAAATAGGAAATCCGGTTATTGAAATCGTCGGAACCAGTCAGCACTTTCAACTCCTCCCAACGTTTCAATTCAGCAGATCCATTGGTTTTCAGATAGGAATGATAGTTCTCCGATTGACCGAATTTATGCCAGAATCTGATATCGTCGCTTTTTCTAATTTTCTTCAGTGCATTTTCCCTTTTTTGAAATTCATCGGATGTCACCTCCTTCTGAAGTTCCAAAAAAGTCTTCAAAGCCGATCCTTTTAAAATTTCCTGAAACCGTTCCAAACGGGGAGATACTGAAATTTTCAGGTAGTTTTTAATCGCAAAGGATTTGCTCAGGTTTCGGAATTCCAAAAAAAGATTTTCTTCTTCGCTACCGCTATATTGCAGACTTTCTATCTCTCTCTTTTTATGCTGAAAAGTGGATGAATCCAAGAGGTTCTTCAGATCTTCATATTTCTTCAGCTCTTCAGAATTCTCCATTTGAATGAGATCGTCACGCATTTTGATAAGCTTTTCCCAATTAGCATCTAACTGATCGGCGGTAGGGATCATGCCCAGTGCATATTTTAGTCGAAAAACATTTGACATGGCGGATGAATTTGTTATAGAACAAATGTAAAATATTCCTGGTAAAAACTGTTAATTTTGGCAAAAAGAGTTCGAATGATCCACCTTCCTGAGTCTTTTGAAAAGAGAATGAAAACGATTCTTGGAAATGAATTCCCTGAATTTCTTGATTCGCTTTCTTCTTCAGTTAGTCATTCAATCAGAATTAATCCCCGAAAAACGGAAAAGGTTCCCCCATTAAGGCGTGTGTCTTTCTGTTCAACCGGGTATGTGCCTGCTCAACGTCCTGTTTATACCCTGGATCCGCTTTTCCATAACGGCTCTTATTACGTTCAGGAATCAAGCTCCATGTTCCTCGAACAATTCATGTTGCTTACCAACAGGAAAAGCCTGCGGGTCCTCGATTTGTGCGCGGCCCCGGGGGGTAAGTCGACTCACCTCTCTTCTCTCCTGACGGAGGATAGCCTGCTTGTCAGCAATGAGGTCATCCATTCAAGAGCCCTGATATTATCCGAAAATCTTAAAAAATGGGGGAATCCGAACGTCATAGTTACCTGCAATGATCCCAGGGATTTCTCGAGACTACCTGGCTTCTTTGATGTGATTGTTGTAGATGCACCCTGTTCAGGAGAAGGACTCTTTCGCAGGGACGGTGCAGCAATTGATGAATGGTCTGAGTCGAATGCTGACCATTGTTCGCAGCGTCAGAAGAGAATCCTGGCAGACATTTGGCCTTCCTTAGCCGAAGGCGGAATGCTGATATACAGCACCTGCACCTATAATCCGGAAGAGAATGAGGAAAATATTGCCTGGCTGTCCGGGTTTGCGGAGGTCGAAGCCGTTTCACTGCGGATACCTCAGGAATGGGGAGTCCTTACAACCGATGCAGGCGGGCTTCCCTGTTACAGATTCTATCCGCACAAGGTCAAAGGAGAAGGTTTTTTTATTGCAGCAGTCCTGAAAAAAGGAAATGAAGAGGTAAAAAGATCTACAAAGAGCAAACCTTCTCTTCCTTTGGCAAGTAAATCGGAACAGAATTTATTGAATGGCGTGTTGCTGAATCAGCCTTTATCACTTTTGAAATTTGAATCGGATATACTTGCCTGGCCAACCCTCCGGCTTTCCGAACTGGATCTGGTAAAATCCAACCTCAGAATCGTGCATGCAGGAGTGAAAGTGGGTGAAATTATCAGGGATGGTTTCAACCCTGCCCATGAGCTGGCTATTTCAAATATCTGCAACATTTCTCGTTTTCCGCAAATAGAATTAACCCTGGAACAGGCCCTCTCCTACCTGAAAAGAGATGATTTTCAATTGAATTTTTCTGAAAAAAGCTGGAATTTAATCACTTACAAAAGCAAGCCATTGGGTTGGGCCAAGAATATCGGAAACCGCTTTAACAACGGATACCCGAAAGAATGGAGGATTAGGATGTCGACTTCGGTCTATACCGGCGAAAAACTCTTCGAAGAAGCCGGAAAATTCCCGCTAGTGTTGTGTTAAGCTTTACATATACTGCGTCATTCCGTCAATTGGCACTAAACACAACACTAGAGTGAGAATTCAGTCCATCCTGTTTTTGTAGTCGGCATACCCAAATTCACGCAGCAGTTTAAATCCTGTCTGTTCGTTCCAAATACCGATAGAGGGATGCGGAACTCCGTTAAAAGTGTTTGTCTTGACAATGGTATAATGGATCATATCCTCAAAAAGAATGCGATCGCCGCATTTCAAAGGCTCATCAAAGGACCAGTTTCCCATGTAGTCGCCCGCCAGACACGAATTTCCGCCCATTCTGTAGGCCGGCTTGCCGGGAAGGACTTCCTGGTAAGCGCCCCTGATTCGGGGCTGATACGGCATTTCGAGGCAATCCGGCATATGCGCGGTAAAGGAAACATTCAGAATCGCTGTTTTGATTCCGCTGTTTTCTACCAGATCAACGACCGATGCAAGCAGGAATCCCGTCTCCCATGCAAAAGCGCTGCCGGGTTCAAGTAGGACTGAAAGGTTCGGCCATCTGGTTTTAAACGCCTTCAAAATCTGAACCAGATGATCCGTGTTGTAATCCTTTCGCGTCATCAGGTGACCACCGCCCATATTAACCCATTTCAGCTGACCAAGAAGCTTCCCGAAGCGGCTTTCAAATGCCTCGAGTGTCTTCTCAAGATCGAAGGAAGTGGACTCGCAAAGGGTATGAAAATGTAGGCCATCGATTCCTTCAGGCAGACAATCCCCCAACTGATCCGCCGTAATTCCCAATCTGGCACCGGGAGCGCAAGGATTATAAAGTGCTGTCTTCACTTCTGAATACTCAGGATTAACCCGTAGACCGGCAGAAATAGCTCTGGGAAAAGACTTTAGCCTTTCACTAAATTTTTTATACTGGTCGAGAGAATTGAAAGTGATATGCGAAGAAACCTCCATCACCTTTTGAAAATCCTTTTCAGTAAAGGCGGGAGAATAAGTATGAGCAAGGGTCTTCATCTCCTCAGCAGCCAGGGTTGCTTCATGGACACCACTTGCTGCTGCACCGGAAATATATTCGCGCACGATCGGGAAGACTTTCCAGAGAGAGAAACCCTTAAAAGCCAGTATGATCTCAACTCCTGCCGCCCTGCTCACCTGACTGATTTTTTCCAGGTTGCTGCGCAGCAGTGATTCTTCAATGACATAACAGGGATCCGGAATTTGAGTGAAATCGACAGCCATAGGTTTTTATTTTAGTACGATTGCCTTTACGATGACCCGTCCTGCATGCTCATTCACCGCGCGGATGATATCGTTGCGCATCATGAAAAGCTCATTCCGGACGATGGAAGATTTCAGGTGTACATGCAACGTCTCATTTTGAATGTAAATATTTGATGTAGCCCGTGCAATTGGCTTTCCAATGATCGCTTCCCAGGAACTGACTGCATCTACCTCGGCCAGTTTCTTGTCAAACTTCGACTCCTGCAGAAAGGTTCTGATGGCACTACCTATCGTATGAATCTCACTTCTTCTCATTTTTTATCAAAATATCGTTGATCACACCTTTTTCTACAATGAAAATCCTGAAATCATCCCCGCCGGCTTCCAGAAGGATCGAATCCAGGTGCTCGCGGTTGGTATCGGTAATAAAAATCTGACCAAAATGGTCTTCAGAAACCAATTTAACGATCTCTTCCACCCTGCCGCTGTCCAACTTGTCGAAAATATCATCCAGCAACAGAATGGGTTTGAGGTTGTTCTGCGACTTGATAAAATCAAACTGAGCGAACTTCAGGGCAACGAGATAAGTCTTGTTCTGACCCTGAGAACCCAGCCTTTTAATTGGATAACCGCCGAGTCTCAGATCCAGGTCATCCTTATGAATACCAGTGGTGGTAAACAGCAGCATGCGGTCCTTGGCGAAAGACTCAATAAGCAGCGTTGAAAAATTCTGGTCATTTAATTGTGAGTCATATTCAAGCGAGACGGACTCGTTTCCGCCGGATATTAGTGAATAATATCGCTGAAAAACAGGAAGAAGCTCTTGCAGAAAATCTACTCTTTTTTGATGAATCTTATCACCAAGGTGAACCAGCTGTTCATCCCATATGGCAAAAATGTCGGGGTCAATATTCGGCTGACATGAATATTCTTTCAGGAGGATATTTCTTTGCTGAAGCGCTCTGTTGTATCGGACCAGCCAATCCAGATAGGTTCTGTCATATTGTGAGATCACGCTATCCATGAACCGGCGTCTTTCTTCACTGCCACCCTGTATCAATCCCGCATCCGATGGGGAAATAATGACCAGTGGAAGCAATCCGATGTGGTCAGAAAATCGTTCATATTCCTTCTTGTTTCGCCGGATCTTCTTCTTTTGTCCTAACTTGAAACCGCAGTGAATCTCTTCATTAGTCCCATTATGTTCATACCTGCCCTGTAGTGCGAAAAACTCCTCGGAATGGCGAACATTCTGTGAATCAGGGTTATTGAAATAACTTTTACAGAATGAAAGGTAATAAATAGCATCCATCAAATTGGTTTTACCTACTCCATTGTTGCCGATAAAACAATTAAGTTTCTTCGAAAAAGAAAGGGTTGCCTCCCCAAAGTTCTTATAGTTTAAAATAGAAAGCTCCCTGATGAACATGACTGACTTGTTTTGATTTACAAATCTAAACTTTTAGATAAGCATTCCGGTGACTCCTAAGGCTATTTATTTTTAAAATTGTTACGTTCGTTTGTTAAAAACGATTATTTTTGCACTCGCATACAAAAAAGCATTTATTTAAGGGAACAAAAGTTATGAGTAAACAGACACCAAAGGCCGCAGATAATCTGAAGGAAGTTGAACACGCGTTGACATCGGCAGAATTGTTTTTTGAGAAGAATGCCAAGTTAATCTCCATCATATTTGGAGCCGCAGTTGTGTTGGCTCTGTTGCTGCTTGCAACGCATCGTTTTTATACCATTCCTCATGAGGCCAAAGCCAAGGAACAGATCTTCACTGCTGAACAGTATTTTGAAAAAGACTCTTTCAATCTTGCGCTTAATGGAGATGGCAATTATCCTGGTGTTCTCGATATCATCGACAATTATGGCAGAACTCCAGCCGGAAACCTGGCCAAATATTATGCTGGTATATCTTATCTGCACCTCGGAAAATACAAAGAAGCAATCGAATATCTCGAAGCTTTCAAAACAGATGATATTCTTTTGAAGCCGGTTACTACCGGGGCGATAGGTGATGCCTGGGCCGAACAAGGCAACAAGGAAAAAGCTGTCAAATACTACACTGAAGCTGCTGAAACAAGTACCAATAATTTCACCACGCCAGTTTTCCTGCTGAAGGAAGGTAGAATGTATGAGATGATGGGAAACAAAGAGAAAGCATTATCCACCTACAAATTAATCAAGGATAAATACGGTGACAGCAACGAGGGACGCATGGCAGACAAATACATCGCCCGACTTACTGCAGTCAACTAAGAAAATATTATAAAATTCTTTGAAACCTCTCCTTCCCGGAGAGGTTTTTTTTTGTAATTTTAAGTAGTGTTGTGTTAAGCTTTAAATATACTGCGTCATGCCTACCGCGTCATTGCGGGCTCGACGCGCAATCCCCTCATTAATCGGGGGATTCCGAATCAAGTTCGGAATGACGGGCAAGTCCGGAATGACGGGGCAAGTTCGGAATGACGTTCCGTCAATTGGCACTTAACACAACAGTAGTTTACAATCGTCACAACTAATTCTCTCCCAATGGAAAAAAAAGTTTTGATCCACATGGCTTTTGGTTTCGAAGAGACCGAGGCAGTAACCATTATTGATGTGCTCCGTCGTGCCGGATTCGAGGTGACGACCGTTTCTATTACCGGATTTCGTAAGGTTACCGGAGCTCACAATATTTCAATTGAGGCAGATAAGCTCTTTGAAGATGCCGATTATGAAAGTGCTGACATGATAATTCTGCCTGGTGGGATGCCCGGCACTACAAACCTCCAGAACCATCCCGGCCTGAGGGAAAAACTGATACAATTTTATGCAGCAAACAAGACCATCGGAGCAATTTGTGCCGCACCTTTGATACTGGGTTCATTGGGTTTCCTCAAGGGAAGAAAGGCGGTCTGTTATCCTGGCTTCGAGTCGCAATTGACAGGTGCGACCGTATTGAAATCCCCTTTTGTAGTAGATGGAAATATCATTACCAGCAGAGGTGTCGGTACGGCCCTCGAATTTTCACTCGAAATTGTAAGGATGTTCAAGGGTGATAACGAAGCAGCAAACCTTCGAACAGCCCTCGTTATTCCTTAAACAGGACTTCTTGTTGGCATAATTTTGCTTTCTTTGCAAAAAAGAATTATGCTTAATTGGATAAAGAAGAGATTGATTTGCGTTATTATCATGGTAATAGGAGGCGTAAGCGGATTCCTATACTGGAAACTCGTTGGCTGCGCTTCCGGAACTTGCCCCATCACTTCCCACTGGTACACTAATACGCTTTACGGCATGCTGCTGGGATGGCTGATAGGTGATCTGATCCAATCTTTTATTAAGAAAAAACCTACTGCTTAATCACTTGATACGAACGACCAGGATTTTGGTCGTTTCTTTTGTGATCTTGTACCGGTCGTCCAGGCGGAGGCCTGCGATCCAGACAATCTCCTCACCATTGGTCAGCAGCCAGGCGTTTTCCTTGTCAGTCAGACTAATTTTCTCATCGACAAAATAATCACTCAGTTTCTTAATTCCCTTCATACCAAGTGGTTGAAAATAATCCCCCTTTCTCCACCTGCGCAGAATAAGTGGAAATTGCAGTTTATCCTTATCTATCATTGCTATTTTTGGCGAAGTGTCGATCCTGAAAGTAGCTGTCCTTTCAACTGATTTCATGGTAAGATCAATCGGAACCGATAGGTGTCGGCAGTTCTCCTCGAGATAATAAAGTCCCTGTGCAACATTGAAAAGTTTATTTACCACGATGGATCCCCGATCCAGAACCGCACGATGAGTCGGAGAAAAAAACTGTTTTCCCGGCTGACCATCCAAAGAATTCACCATCTCATTAACCACCTCCCCATTAAAATGAAACGGCCTTAATAGTTCAAAGAGGTAAGTTGAAACAGGCTGAAGAAATTTTAGTTCATCCACCGATACTTCGAATTCATCCACCGATTTTCTTCTGACGATCCGCTCCCGCGCCTGCTCGATGGCCTGATTATAAATAGAATAAGTATCCCGGAGATGAGAAATAGTTTCCTGCAAACCGAATCTGAAAGAAGGATTCAACTCCTCCAATAAGGGTAAAATCAAGTGCCTGATCTTATTGCGCTGAAACTCTGTCAGGGTATTGGAACTATCCTCCCGGTAGTCCAGATAATTCTCCGCAGCGAACTGCTCAATCTCCTTACGTGAGGCGAAAAGCAGCGGCCTGACAACCTTCCCGTTTACCGCCTTCATCCCTGTCAATCCTGAAATTCCGGTCCCCCTGGCAAGGTTGAGAAAGAAGGTCTCCGCCTGGTCATCCAGATGATGCGCCACGACAATCCAATCGTAATGATAATTCCTTCTGATTTCCTCGAACCATTCGTAACGCAGATCCCGGGCAGCCATTTCAATCGAAATACCCCTTTCAGCAGCTACACCGCTGGTATCAAATGATTTACTATAGATTGGCTTGTCATATTTTAGTGCCAGTTGCCTGACGAAAGCTTCGTCCAGATCAGACTCCTCCCCTCTCAGATTGAAATTACAATGCGCTACCGCGAAAGCCATTCCTGCCCGGTGAAGCAATTCGGCCAAAACCACCGAATCAATTCCTCCGCTTATGCCGGCCAGAAGCGTATCACCGGGAGCAAAGAGCAGGTGAGATCCAATGTGTTTTTCAAATTTTTCAATCATCCTGAATTTCCGTAAGGCCGGAGGCAATGGCAATGATGACCCGGCAGGCACTCTCCATAGATTTCGTTGGAATATACTCGTAAATGCCATGGAAATTGTGGCCTCCGCCGAAGATATTCGGACAGGGTAATCCCATATAGGAAAGTCTCGAACCGTCAGTTCCACCCCGCACCGGTACAATTTTAGGTACAATACCACAGGAAATCATGGCATTTTTGGCCAGCTCGACAACATGAAATTGAGGATCAATCATCTCTTTCATATTGAAATACTGATCTTTTATATTGATTTCCACGACCGTGTCACCATATTCCTGGTTCATCCGGTCAACCATTCCCATCAGTAGCAATTTCCGTTCTTCAAATTTTCCACGGTCGAAGTCGCGGATGATAAACTCCATCTCTGTAAGATCAACTTTCCCAACGATTTTCAAAAGATGAAAAAAGCCTTCATAATTTTCAGTATGTTCAGGCACCTCCCTACCGGGAAGGTCGTTCAGAAATTTATTAGCAACCAGCATGGAATTTCTCATCTTATCCTTGGCAGAACCCGGATGAACATTCACCCCATGAAAAACCAGATGAGCCGAGGCAGCATTGAAATTCTCGTACTGCAATTCTCCCAGTTCGCCTCCATCCATCGTATAACCAAAATCGGCCCCAAACTTTGGAACATAAAAATGATCAGCCCCTCTCCCAATCTCTTCATCCGGTGTAAAAGCAATCCGTATTTTCCCATGCTCAATTTCAGGATGCCGGAGCATATATTCTACGGCTGTCACAATCTCAGCCAATCCGGCTTTATCATCAGCTCCAAGCAAGGTATTTCCATCGGTAACAATCAGCTGTTCACCTATATATCTCAACATTTCAGGAAAACGTTTGGGCGAAAGGACAATATTTTTTGCCTCGTGAAGAACAATATCTCCACCTTTATAAGACTCGATAATTCTAGGATTGACATGCTGGCCGGAACAATCCGGACTTGTATCCATATGTGCAATAAATCCGATTATCGGTACACTCTTTTGGGTATTGGAAGGTAATGTAGCCGTTACGTATCCGTTCCAGTCCACTTCAACTTCGGAGAGCCCCACGAGACGCAACTCCTCAGCCAGAAACTTAGCAAATTTTACCTGACCCTTGGAACTGGGGAAACTATTGCTTTCAGGGTCGGATTGGGTATCAAAACCTGTATATTTCAGAAACCTGTCGACCACATTTTTTTCCATCACCTGACCTTCGCTGGAAGGCATTTTTTAGATTAATAGGACAAAGCGAACAACACTCTCCGTTTGGAAGGTTTTCCTGTTAAGATGCATTTACCCGGTTCTTCGACACTGTCGAAAGGAATACAACGAATGGTTGCCTTGGTCTCTTCCTTGATGATGGCCTCGGTCTCATTGGTACCATCCCAATGTGCAAGAATGAAGCCGGGCTTAGTATTCAACCGCTCCTTAAATTCTTCGTAGGTATCGACTTTCGTGGTATTCTCTTCCCTGAATTTCAAGGCTTTCTGATAAATATTTTGCTGGATTTCGACCAATAAGTCTTCAATTAACTGGTCAATACCTTCCAATTTTTCTACTGTTTTAGTCAGGGTATCCCGACGGGCTACCTCTACGGTGCCATTCTCAAGATCTCGTGGACCGATAGCCAGACGAACGGGTACACCCTTCATCTCATATTCAGCAAATTTCCATCCTGGACGTTGAGCATCATTGTTGTCAAATTTAACGCGGACACCTCTCTTTTTCAGTTTGTCGATCAATAGCTGAACCTCACCGGAAATCAAGGCAAGTTGATCGGTATTTTTATAAATCGGAACGATAACTACCTGTATTGGAGCCAGTTTAGGCGGAAGAATCAATCCGTTGTTATCGGAATGAGCCATGATTAAAGCGCCCATCAAACGGGTAGACACGCCCCATGAAGTAGCCCACACGTATTCCAGTTTCCCTTCTCTCGAAGAAAACTGTACCTCAAAAGCCTTCGCAAAATTCTGTCCAAGGAAATGTGATGTTCCTGATTGTAAAGCTTTTCCATCCTGCATCAAGGCTTCAATACTGAAGGTCTCCAGCGCGCCTGCAAACCTTTCGTGTTCTGTTTTGGCTCCTTTAATCACTGGAACGGCCATGTAATTTTCGGCGAAATCGGCGTAAACATTGATCATTCTCTCGGTTTCTTCCAGTGCCTCCTCCTTAGTTTCGTGAGCGGTATGGCCTTCCTGCCATAAAAATTCGGATGTACGGAGGAACATCCGGGTACGCATTTCCCAGCGAACGACGTTGGCCCACTGGTTGATAAGTAAGGGTAAATCCCGGTAGGATTGAATCCAGTTCTTATAGGTACTCCAAATAATAGTTTCAGAAGTAGGGCGGACAATCAATTCCTCTTCCAGCTTCGCATCAGGATCCACGATAATACCTTTGCCGTTCGGATCATTCATCAGACGATAATGAGTCACGACAGCACATTCCTTTGCAAAACCCTCCACATGACTGGCCTCTTTCGAAAAGAATGATTTAGGGATAAACAATGGGAAATAGGCGTTCTCGTGGCCGGTATCCTTAAACATTTGATCCAGTGCAGCCTGCATTTTTTCCCAGATAGCGTATCCGTATGGTTTGATTACCATGCATCCGCGTACTGCGGAATTTTCCGCAAGATTGGCCTTGCCCACCAGATCATTGTACCACTGCGAATAATTCTCTTCTTTTGTTGTAAGTTCTTTTGCCATTATGCTGTTTTGGTATGATATTTGCTTGTAATTAAGTAATAATTCCGACGTAAAAGTAAGGAAATTTGAAGGATTAATTAATATAGGGAGGAACAAAACATGAAAACTAGAGTTAATCTGTTATTAGCCATTGCACTGGTGGCTACAGCCTGTACAACAGGTTCGAAGGTCACCTCCGGAGTATATTCGGATGATGTGTATTTCACTCCAGGGGATGCGCGGCCGGTTGCTCCAAGACCCATAAAAGAGGCAAAAAAACCTGTGGCTCAGAAAAAGAGTATGGTCGCTATGCAGGTCGAAGAGAATGAGCAAGGCAAAATAGTTAACAACTATATTGTTCCCAAAAATAGCCGTAAGGACAACAACGCCTATTATTTCGATGATCAGCCCGCCTATGCGGATACTGTCATGGAGTATAAGAATGACGAGGAAGAAATCACTATCAATAATTATTTCCAAGGCGAGGAGATGGATTATTCGTCCAGAATCAGAGCCTTCTACAATCCATATTCCTACAACCCGTTCTGGGATCCGTTCTGGGATCCTTATTACGGTTCCTCTTACGGCTATGGATTTGGCCGCTGGGGCATGGGCGGTTTCGGATGGGGTGGCTTCTCGCCTTATATGGGATTTGGTGGCTATTACGATCCCTGGTATTCCGGATATGGTTATGGTGGTTACGGAGGTTATGGTGGTTATGGCGGCTGGGGCGGCTATTATTCCGGCTTCGGCTGGGGTG
>Ga0209125_1002892_pt1 | contig 12501 bp, 10 predicted proteins | sample BarGraIncub1131A_FD_184503 | JGI IMG/M metagenome (GOLD analysis project Ga0209125, IMG submission 184503) | Arctic peat soil microbial communities from Barrow, Alaska - Barrow Graham LP Incubations 11-31A (SPAdes) (version 2) | ecosystem: Environmental > Terrestrial > Soil > Wetlands > Peat... | reverse complement strand
TATCACCGTTTATGTGGTATTTGCTTCGATCTAATGATGTCGCATCTATAAAATCCCCAGAAAAAGTTGTTCCTAAATCGTAACCATTATAGTGGCATTTTAAACCACCTATACCGGCGAAATCTTCTTTATTTTTTATAGTTCCTTCCCAATATACAATACGCTCCAAAGATTTTTCATTTAAAAAATCATCAGAGTCAACTATAAAAAACAAATCGCCTTTCGCAGTCGAAACCCCATTATTAATCGCTACGTGTTTCCCTAAATTCTCTTGTTTGATATACACAATTGGAAAAAAATTATGTTCATTTATAAATAAGTTAATCTTTTTCTTAGTTTCATCATTTGAACCGTCATCCACAATAACCCACTCAAAATCTTTAAAAGTCTGCTTTTGTAATGAGTAATAAAGCTTTTCAATTGTTTTTGCACGGTTATATGTAGGTGTAAATATAGTAATTTTACACATTTTATTACCTCCAAAAAAACATCTTTTTTTATTTTAAAAATATAATATATAAATGATAAATTTGAAACATGAGGCAAATAAATGAACAAGACATAAAAATGAAATAGTAAAACTTGTATTTTATTTTACTTACAGATTTAAATAAATAATATATAATTGGAATAAATATATATGCTAAACCAAATAAAAGTCTATTAAATAAAATTAAATTTGTAATACTTCCTAATGTTACCAAACAATAAAGAATAAAAAATCTTATAAAATTTATATGATTTAAAGGTATAATATCTTTTTGATTTTTTAATAAATAAAGTGATGAAACTAATAAAGTTGAAACTAAAATAATATTAATACATAAAATTCTTATATCATAATTAACTTGAATATTACTATAATCGTTCATTAAAGAACCTATTATATTTAACACCTTAATTGGAGAATATTTTAGATACTGTGTAATTTGAGGTAAAAAAATAACCCATAAAAGAAGAAGAAAAGAAAATTTAAAAGATATTTTTTTGAATATAATAAATAACCTTAAAATTAATATTATTATAACAGAAGGATGTATGAATATAGGTACAATATAAAGAAACCATTTTAATATACCTTTTTTACCTTGAATAAAATCTATATATAATGCTAAACCGCATATACTAAAAGCAAGTACATTTCTAATTCCTGATAATGATAAACTAATATCAGCCAAAGTAAAATATAACAAAAAAATTATTGCATAAATCATAGTTGACATATCTTTATTTTTCTTTTTAAAATCAACAGAAATATATGTAAAAATAAAAAATTCTATAAGAATTGTGATAAATGGCAGAAAACCATTTGAAGGCAATAATGAGACAAAATAAAATAGGTAATTTGTTACAAAAAGATCCTTATAAATAGCACTATTTATTACATAATTTAAACCTCCAAATCTCATAAGATCTATTTCGTTATAAAGTCTGTATAAATCCCAACTATATGGTGGATTTATATAAAAAGCAAGGGTAGCATAAGAAATTCCAAAAAATATTAAGGCCCATTTAAATGCTTGTATTTTTATATCAATATTAAAAAAAATGCCCATAAATAAAACTATTAGAAAAAAAATTATATAGATTGCAGATATTGAAACAAGAAAAATCATTTACCTTCTCCATAAATTATATAATTATTTATATATTTTTTTAGTATGTTTGAAATTTGCAGTATAATGAAAATAAAATATTGGTTATTAAATTAAATGCTTTCAACAACTTTAAATAATTTCCCATATTGTTCTGACATTTTATTAATGTCATAAAGTCTTGATTTTATTGTGGAATCATTTCCCATTTCTTCTCTAAGTGAAGGATTATAAACGAGCTTTAAAATAGATTCCGAAAGAGCTTTCATATCATCTTTTTTTACAAGTAATCCATTTTCTCCATTTGTTATTATGTCATTAATGCCGCCTACAGCAGTTGATATAATAGGAAGCCCACATGCCATAGCTTCTAGCATCGCAAGAGGTAAGCCCTCATAATCAGAAGAAAAAATGAATAAGTCTGATTCATTAAGCTCTTTTTCAACATCTTTTACAAAACCTTTAAGTATTACATTCTTACTTATATTTAACTCTATTATTTTATTTTCTATTTTACTTCTTAAAATACCATCACCAACAAGTGTAAGTTGCATTTCAGGATATTGTTTTAAAGATAAAGCAAAAGCTTCAAGTAAAAGCATATGATTTTTAGGGTAAAAAAGGCTTCCTGTATGTATAAGTTTTATAAATTTATTATCATATTTTTTTGTTAAAGGAACAAATTTATCTAAATCTATGCCGTTATAAATGCAAGGAATTTTATTTTCTTTTAGTCTATAAACCTCAACAATAGTTTTTTTGACATAATCACATATTGCTACCGGAACAAATTTAAAAAATTTATAGGCAAAAAACATAATAACCTTATTTACAGAGGATAATTCTGTTTGAGCCAAACTATGAATTGTATGAACTCTTCCTTTAATACCTGAAATAATGGCTGCCGGTAGAACGTAAGGAACAACATTTAAATGAGTATGTAAAATATCGGGTTTTTCATTTTTAAAAAGTTTAATAAGTTTAAATATAATAGAAATATCTAATCCATTTTTTTTATTAAGAAAATTTACTTTGATGTTTCTTTCATCTATAATATTTTCGAAAAAATTTTTTTTTGAAGGATATAGTGAAATAATTGTTACATCAAATTCTTGTTTATTCAGATTTGATGCAATATCAATTACCAGTTTTTCTCCTCCTCCTATACCCAAATCAGGAACAATTTCAAATACTTTTATTTTTTTCATTTAGTACTCCAATAGACTATTTGATTTCTCTTTTTTACAACTCTTGCAGGATTGCCAACGGCAATAGAATAGGGATCAATATTTTTTGCCACAACAGCTCCTGCTCCAATAATGCACCCGTCTCCTATAGTAACGCCGGGTAAAATAATAACTCTTTTTGATATCCAGACATCGTTTCCAATTTTTACAGGCTCATAATCTTCAAAACCTTGTTTATTCATAGGCATATCTAATTTATCATGTTTATGATTTCGTGTATAAATAACAGTCTCAGGTCCCATCATAACATTTTCTCCGATTTCTACAGGACCATAAATTTCACAGTTAACACCTATTCCGGAATTGTCTCCTATTGACACCTCATAAGAAAAAACTGCACCCCTTTCAATATTTATGTTTTTGCCAGCACTTTTCAATATTTTTCTTGCCCAAAAAGCCCTGATTATTTTAGCAGGAGGAAAATGATAAGAGATGGGCAGTCTTTTTGCTAGGATATTATATGCCAGTATATAAAACATTTTGTTTTTCATGAATAATCCTCGTTTTAATATTAAATAAATAGTCTAAAGTTCAAAGATAAACGTACAAACACTTTATTTTAGCTAATGAATGTAATAAATCTATTTATTATATCATCTGGTGTATATTCTAAAACTTTTTTTAAACAATTTATTTTAAGGGAATTTACCAAGCTTGGATTTCTCATAAACAAAATCAAATAATCTAGAAATGAATCATAATTGTTAAATTCATATATATAACCTGTAATTTCAGCTTCCACAATATCACAACAAGCATCGAAATTTGATGTTAATACTGGAACTCCAGCTGCAAACGCATCAATTATAGTTCCAGGGATACCCTCGGTCTTAAATTTTGTAGGAAAAAGCAGAACAAAATAATCTTTTAATATTTCAACACTTTTATCGTAATCTACAATTCCTTTATATTTTATATACACTGGAAACTCAATTATTATTTGTTCGAATTTATCTTTATAATTTTTATCTATTTGACCATAAATATCAAGTGAATATACAACTTCTCCTGAGTTAATGTTAATTGCATTAATTGCATTAATTGCATCTTCGATTCCTTTTTCTGGCATAATTCTTGAATATATACATAATTTGTATGGTTTCTCGTAATTAAAAATCAGTTCGTTTTCATCTAGAATCTTAAGTCTTTTAAAATTAGGCAATACTTTTATATTTTTAAAATTTTGCTTTTTTAGTAATTCCGACATTGCTTTAGTTTCAACAAATATTGAGTTAACTCTTTTCGCAAAAAAACTTACGAACTTATTTTTCTCTGTAACAACAGGAAGCCAACCGCCTATAACAACATAATATAATTTTTTATTGAATATTTTTTTTAATAAAACAAGTAAAGGCATTATTACCTTAATACCATTTTGGTCTGGCATAATAATTATATTTCTGCATTTTAATGTTATATATATTAATTTAAAAAACAATTTAAAAGGATTATGCTTCCAATTGTAGGTATCAACAATATTGATATTTAAATTCCTTTTTTTTAATTCTTCTGTAAATATTCTTGTTTTTATAGTTTGCCCATCATTAAAGTTCTGCCCTAAGCCAAAGTGCCCGCATATACCTATATCATACATTATTCTCAACTCCAACTTATTAATTAATTTTTTTGTATTTTTTAAGGCTTTTATATACGTAAAAAGCAAAAAAATATATAGAAACAAAGACATTCATTTTTAAAAGATCTCTATATATTTTCCATCTCTCTTTTGCAGATTTTATTTTATTAGCTGATCTTGTACCTTTCATAACTCTATATTTTGCCAACACTTCATTTATACCATAAACTATTTTGCATTCTTTTAACATACTTAACCATACAACATAATCCTCATGATAATATTCTGAGCTAAAAAGATGATTTAAAAAAAACTCTCTACGCACAATAATTGTTGAGCAGCTAAGAAAATTATTTTTCAATAAAGCACTTAAATTTGCCATCTTAGGAACTAAAAAAGGTTCTCCAAAAATATTATCAGTCGAATTAATAAGGTCATAAGAACAATACGATAGGCTACAACATTTTTCCTCCATAAAACTTATTTGTTTCTCTAGTTTTTCAGGTAACCAAATATCATCACTGTCAAGTAAGGCAATATATTCACCCAAAGCTGTTTCTATCCCCTTGTTACGTGTTTCTGCAACACCTAATTTTTTTTCATTTCTAAGAATACGTATACGCGAATCAGCAGCACCCCATTTCTTAATAACATCATAGCTGCTGTCAGTAGAACAATCGTCAATAATAACAATTTCAATATCCGCATAAGTTTGCACAATGACTGATTTAATTGTCATTTCAAGATATTTTTCACTATTGTAAACAGGTATTATGACAGAACAAGTTACAACCAACGTCTGCATCTCCTAAAAATAATATGCATTACACACTTACTTTCTCTTTTATCATATCACCAACATTCATTTCAGGACTGTACCAATTAATACTTTCAGTTTTAAAGCCCTCTGTCGCTGATTTTGAAAATATAGTTTTTATAGTCAAAAGCAATATTTTAAAATCGAGCAATAGCGAATAGTTCGTTATGTAAAACAAATCCATCTTAATTTTATCCTTTGGATCTGTATTATATTTACCATAAACTTGTGCATAACCAGTTAAACCGGATTTTACGTTTAGACGAAGTTTAAAATCAGGACAATCTATCACAAATTGCTTTATAAATACATCACGTTCAGGGCGTGGTCCAATTAAACTCATATCTCCTATCAGTACATTCCACAGTTGTGGTATTTCGTCTATTCTTGTACTTCTTAAAAATTTACCTAAAGGTGTAATACGGTTGTCATTAATAGTTGATAACACTGCCCCGCTATATTTTTCGGCATCCATTACCATAGTTCTTAATTTGTATAGATTAAATTTTTTATAATCCCTTGTGATTCTTTCCTGGCAAAATAATATATCGCCTCCATCATTAAGTTTTATAGCTATCACAGCAAATAAACTTATTGGCGAAGATATTATAAGTAATATTATTGAAATAACAATATCAACAATTCGTTTATAGAATCTATTTTCTGACGAAATTGATATATCGTTGTTTTTTAATACTAAAACATCATCAATCTGAATGGCTGATGAATTGTTTATCATGATTCCATAAAGACCTGGAATGATATAAACCGACTTGTTAGTGCTATAACAATATTCAGTAATAGTTATTCTTAAGTGTTCAGAGATACCAACTATGTGAATGGCAGTATTATTATTAATTGCTTCATATAAATTTGCATCATATGGGGAAATCACACCAGTAATCTTGAATTCATTTTTATATCTAGAAATTTTTGTTAGATATCCCAATGCATAATCTTTATTATCACATATAATTAATGTATCTTGAGAACGAACTAAACTGCAATAGATTTTGTTTGCATAAAAAGCACGTGCAACGGTAAAAATCGTCTGAAAAGAAACGACAAATATAATTGACAATAAATTTACTGTTTTATTCTCAAATACTACTAGTAATAACGCACATATTAAGTCAGTTATAAAAACAGCTGATAATGAATGAAAAATAATCTCGTGTATTCTGTATCTGCTAAAACAAAACCCGTCGAGCAAATTCATAGTAAAAACGAAAAATATTAAAAAAACAATTACTAAACGCAGAACGTTACCATTAAACCCACTCGCCCTATGTCCAAATAAAACTAAAACCAAATATGTAGGAATTAGCATTAAAACAATAATAGTTATATTATCTATCATTTTAAACAAATTATATAATGGGAACGGATTCTTTGTCATTTTGTTCATCCTCACTAAATTTTAATTCCGTATTTACTTTTGATATGGGCTAATATAAAGTCTTTTTGACCTAAAACGACACTTTTAAAGCATCCTTTAACACTCATCCAAACCTATCACGACCATTCACAAAAAAGCAAACCGTTACATACAAAAAAAGGATGACCGGTTGCGCTACTAGCTCATCAATAGTCAAGCGCCCAAATAAAACTATTGAATCATCGCATTCATATAAATAATATATTAGAAAATATAATGATGTGTTTATTTTACATTATTAAGCCGAATTAAGGTTTGTTCTATTTTCATCAGTCATTCTCTATTATTCCTTACTTAAAATTGTAATTATGTACTTAAAGCCTATATTTGTATGCTCATCCAAACCGCATTGTCACCACGTCATTATCTTTCAATCATACGATACACATTTAAAGAGATTAAATAAAATGCCATAGAGAACGCCTTGTTCAACAGTATTCAAATCTCAACAGATTCAAGCAGTTCCAGTTGTCTATTTGCGATTATCGCTTCGCTGTTAAACTTATAATATTCAGCTATTTCACTGCCAAACTTCTTTTCAATGACTTGCATCGCCTTATCAATTACCGGCGGACGATGATTTACGGAGTGAGCATCGGAAGCAATGATATGTATTAGATTGTGTTTCATGTAGTTAAAGATGATATTACGCATTTTATGTGAATCTAAAACAAGGCTTGCAGCATTTACCTGAGTGATTGACCCTGCATCTACGATGTGATAAAGAATATCAGGATGTTTTTGAATATAAGGATACCTTTCAACATGAGCAATTACAGGGGTTATACCTTCGAGCTTCAAGCGATAAAGTACCTGTGGTATCCATTCCGGAAACCTTTCCATAAGAAATTCAACCAGCATATAATTGGTACCCGAATAACATAATTCGTTTTTTAATCTGTCTTCTAATATTCTGGGTGACAAATATACTTCCGCACCCTCGATAATATTTACATCTATATCAATTGAAGTAAGTGCATCTTTCAAGCTTTTTAATGCTTTTTGGCGTTTTAAAATAAATTCTTCTATATGGTCATGTTCAAAGTTAAAATGCGGTGTTGCTACGATGGTATCAACCCCACAACTCAACTCCATTCTGATAAGGTTGACAGCTTCGCTCAAATCCTTGGCTCCATCGTCAATATCCGGCAAAACGTGGCTATGCAAATCAACCATGATATCCTCCTGTGGATTAAAGGTCTAAAATTACTTGTAGGAATAATTGTATTTTTTATAATTATAGTATGCATACGATTTGCTACTTTGCCCGGCTTTAAATTGATTGAGGACACAACCAATGATATTAGCACCGACATTTTCAAGAGTTCTTTTAGCCAGTTGGGCAGACCCTCTGTCTGTAAACTTCTGCTTGATAACTAAAATCACTCCGTCACAAAATTTAGAGAGCACTGCCGCATCTGTCACAACTGATACTGGTGGTGTGTCAAAAACAATATAATCATATTTGCTCTCCAAGTCTTTAATCATATCCTCCATTTTCTTAGAGCCTAAAATTTCGGCCGGATTTGGAGGTATAGGACCGGATGTAATGACATTAAGACCGGTATCACTTAAAAAATAAATGCACTGTTCTGTTTTTTCCGTGTTAGAGAGTATATTTGTCAACCCGCCGCCTTTTAAATTATTCAGGTGAAGGTATTTTTGAATCATCGGTTTTCTCAGGTCACAATCGATTAATAGCACTTTGTTCCCAGAATCCACAAGTGAAATCGCCATATTTATGGCTACTGTGCTTTTACCCTCGCCAGGAACAGAACTTGTGACAATAATTTTTTTGTATTGATTGCTTATAGAGGAAAACTGAAGGTTTGTACGCAGCGATTTATATGCTTCAACAAATATAAAAGGCGATTTGTCAGATAGCATCTCTATGCTCTTAACTCGATTTTTTTTATTACTACTCATTATTTTACAATCCAATCCGTTTAAGATTTACTCTCGATACTTGGAATTATGCCGATGACAGTCAATTCGAGATATTTTTTCACATCTTCTTCTGAACTAAATGTATTGTCGAGCAATTCAATAAGGAATGAAAATAACACAGAAATAACCATACCTATTATAAAAGCTATTGCTATATTCAGCGAAACATTGGGCGACACTGGTGCTTCGTTTAGTTTGGCTGGCGATATTATTTCAACCGAACCTGCCTTGACAATCTTAATTATAATATCCGGGGCTACTTTCGTTATCTCATTGGCAATTTCAACAGCAACTTGAGGATCAGTGTTTTTTACTTTAATATCAATAACCTCTGTTTGATTTACTCCACTTACAGATATATTTGCTGTAAGTTCCTTTGAAGTCATATCTAGATTCAAGTTTTTTATAACAGTATCCAGAACTGTATCGCTTTTTAAAATTATCGAATATGTACTTACGAGTCTTTGGGCTGTTGTCAGCTGATCATTTGTAATAGTAGTATTCTGTGAGTTCTGGGAAGCATTTACAATTAATGTCGCATTCGCTTCATATTGGGGTGTTATAATAAATTTGGAAACCAATAAAGCGGATACCGCACATACAATCGGTATTATAATGAGTAACTTCCAATGTTTTGTTAAAATAAATAATATCTCTCGGATATCCAGACTTGTTTCTTCCTGATTCAAACCCATCTTCCTTTGCTTTATAATTATGGAATGAACTGACCCATTTATTTTAGAGATTGCTGAATAATAAGTGACACAATATAAATATAGAATATAGTTGCATTCGGGACATTTAACCTCTTCTGGGAACCAAACATTACCCTACCATCAGATACAAATAGCGCACATTATAATCATTACCTCATTCTTTGATAAACAATTATTAAAATTTTGTCGTTTTTAATATATAATAATATAATAATATCAAGGAAATGTCATATCCACCTATTATAATGGTAAAATTCGTAGATTACAATATAAAATGGCAAACTCATATAAAAATATTGTCTAATTAAGATATAATATGAGTTTTCACTATTATTCAGCATATTCCACATAAGTTTTTTATTTATTTTGTTGTATCTGGTATTGAAAAATTCATTTGTAAATTATATACTTTAACTTAAGAAACTAATCTAGTTAAACAAGCAAGTGCAAAAACGCAGTTTGGGGTTAGATAAAATTAAAATCATTTCAATAATCGTTATATTGTGCATTGGCACAACGAAAGGAATGGTACACTTAATGAAACACTATCCTCCCAGCCAGATTAGAAACATTGCACTAACAGGTCATGGCAGATCCGGAAAAACCTCTCTTGCCGAAGCATTACTCTTCACAGCCGGCGAAATAGACCGTGTAGGTAACATTGAAGCAGGCTCCACTGTATGCGACTTTGACCCTGAGGAGATTAAACGCAAAGTTTCACTTTCATGCGCACTTGCCCCGCTTGAATGGAAAGACTGCAAGATAAACATTATTGATACACCCGGCCTTTTTGACTTTGAAGGTGAGCTGCTTGAAGGCATGAGTGCAGCTGATGCTGCCGTCATAGTTGTTTCCGGCAAATCCGGCATAAGTGTAGGCACAGAAAAAGCTTGGAAACGCACTCTCGCTCATGGAATCCCCAGAGCGTTTTTTATCAGTAAAATAGATGATGAAGCAGCTGATTTTTATAGAGTGCTTGAAGAGCTTAAAGGAGCCTTTGGCGCAGCAGTATGCCCCGTTGTAGTGCCTGTATCTATCGACAGCGGCACAATATATATAAACCTTATTGATATGAAGGCCTTTAAATATGACAATAAGGGCAAACCTAGTGAAGTACCTATGCCAGACACCGGCCACAGATTACAAGGTCTCGTTGCTGCAATTAGCGAGGCAGTTGCGGAAACCAGTGACGAATATTTTGAAAAGTATTTTTCAGGTAGTGCTTTTACACACGATGAGCTGATTGCAGGTATTCACCTTGGTGTTAAGGAATGTACGATAACCCCTGTATTTTGCGGCTCAAATACCAAATGTGCGGCAATAGATATGCTGCTTGATAGTTTGAGTGCCATGTTCCCAACCGCAGCCGAGGCAGACACTAATAGTGGAAATTCGCCTGAAAAATCGGTCCTTTCTTCTGCTTTTGTTTTTAAAACCATTGCCGACCCTTATGTAGGTAAATTATCATATCTAAAAGTTTTATCTGGCGAGATTAAACCCGATAGTATAATTTTGAATACCCGTACCGGTCTAAATGAAAAAATCGGCAAGCTTTATGTTCAACGCGGCAAAAAACAGTTTGAAACCGAAAGCTTGAGCAAAGGAGACATTGGCACGGCCGCAAAGCTTTCTGCGCAAACCTGTGATATCCTTGCAGCACCCGGTGTAAAAGCCGAGCAGAGAAATATAGAGTTTCCATCTCCCTGCCTTTCAATGGCAATTACACCAAAAACCAAGGGTGATGATGATAAGATATCGCAGAGCTTGCACAGACTATGCGAAGAAGACCCAACAATTAAATTTAAAATCAATAGCGAAACCCGTCAGCAAATTCTCTCCGGCCTTGGTGAACAGCACCTTGATTACATTGTTTCAAAGCTTAAGGCAAAATTCGGGGTAGAAGTGACGCTTTCAAAACCTCTTGTACCATACCGAGAGACTATTAAGAAAAAGGTAAAAGCAGAAGGCAAGTATAAAAAGCAGACTGGCGGCCATGGGCAATACGGCCATGTTATAATAGAGTTTGAACCATGCGAGAGCGAACATCTGGAATTTGAAGAAAAGGTTGTTGGCGGCTCAGTACCGCGCAATTTCTTCCCCGCTGTAGAAAAAGGTTTACACGACAGCGTGCGGCAAGGCGTGCTTGCAGGCTACCCCGTTGTAAACATAAGGGCAACACTGATTGACGGCTCTTATCACGCTGTGGATAGCTCTGAAGCAGCCTTTAAATCAGCTGCGGCACTTGCCTACAAATCTGGCGTTTCGCTGGCAGGGCCTGTTCTGTTAGAGCCTATTGGCATGTTAAAGGCCTATGTACCAGAAAACAATATGGGCGATGTAATTGGCGAAATTAACCGCCGCCGCGGCCGCGTTTTAGGTATGAATAGTGCCGACGACGGCCTGCAGCTTGTTGAAGCTGAAGCACCGGTGGCCGAAACATTAGATTTTTCTATAGTACTACGCTCGTTAACGCAGGGGCGCGGCTATTATACCTTTGAGTTTGCACGTTACGAGGAAGCCCCACCTGCCATATCACAGGCAGTTATAGAAAAAGCCAAGGCACTAAAGGCGGCAGAAGAATAGCAGTCCTTAAAAGGATTGACCTTTTGTTTATAATGGGTTAAACTTAAAAAGTTGCCTGCAATATGGCGTCAAAGCCAAGTTGCGGGCAACTTTATCCTTGTAAAACGGAGTATTCTGTTTGTTAAAATGTTGCACTTGGCTATAATGTCGGCTGAAAAGGTTAACCCTCTCTGTCAGCAAAGCTGACATCTCTCCCTGAGGGAGAGACAAATCCCTGCCTCTCCTCGCAGGAGAGGTGCCGCCGAAGCGGCGGAGAGGTTTCTTCTAAATTCGCCCACTATGGAGGTCGTTATATGAAATTTTGTCAAAGATGTGGTGCACGGCTTAATGATAACGAGGAAACATGCCGAAACTGCGGCTTATTTCAAGCTTTAAGGAGCGATGCAGCAGTAAATACCCCTGCGCAATTTGAGGCGTCAAACCGGCCCTTTAACCCACAGTTTTTACGGCAGACTGCATCTATGCCCTATAATATCCCCACAATAAAAATTAGGCAGAGAAGCAGTAATGCTGCACTTGGATTTTTTATATGGAGTCTTATCCTCTTTTTCTTTATAAATGTTATTGGCACCCCTGTTGCTG